>Ga0105046_10001547_pt1 | contig 35471 bp, 31 predicted proteins | sample MAT03_FD_78385 | JGI IMG/M metagenome (GOLD analysis project Ga0105046, IMG submission 78385) | Freshwater microbial communities from Lake Fryxell liftoff mats and glacier meltwater in Antarctica - MAT-03 (megahit assembly) | ecosystem: Environmental > Aquatic > Freshwater > Ice > Liftoff... | reverse complement strand
AGCGCCGCCCTCTGCCACCTCGGGAACATCAGTTACCGTTTGGGCCGGGAAACCACCCTCGGCGACGACATCAAATCTTTCGCGGGTACCGCCACAGCCCAAGAGGCATTCGAACGCATGAAGGCGCATTTGAAGGACAACAAAGTCGATGCCGCTACGGCGAAATGCCTCGTTGGAGCATCGCTCGCCTTCGATCCGAAGGCCGAGAAGTTTACCGGCGAGGCGGCGGCCAAGGCTAACCCGATGCTCTTCCGCGAATACCGCAAGGGCTTCGACATCGCCGAAGCGGTCTAGAACGAAGCGAAGTTTGGGAAACAAAAAGCCCACCCGTTGCAACGGGTGGGCTTTTTTTGTGCGCCGAACAAATCGAAAATTATCGAATCCGCGATCATTGGATTATCGGTGTACAACATTCGGTGATTTCTCGCTGAGCGTGAACCGCCACACCCGCTTCTCGCAATGCTTGCACCGGAACGGGTACAGTACAATCAGCGCGGCGACTTTCCTGAGAAGGCCGCTTTTAGAACTGCGAAATTCGGAACCGGAACAATGCGAGCAGCAAGTGGGTCGTCCAAACATAGCATCCCTGACAATATAAATACTGTTGGAGTTACATGCAAGCATTCTTGCCGCATGTGAGAGGTGTGTGAGTAGTTTACTCGCTTCGGGGTCAGCCGAAGCTTGAAATCTTCAATATTCAAGGGGTTTTCTCGAACCCGGCGGGGCGATTTGCCACAGTGTCCGATTGCTCGCCATTGCCGCCGCACACCTTTTCCACCAGCGTGGTCGATGTTCGTCCCCGGTGGTTGATTTCACCCAGAACCTCTGAAAACGTTGCGAATTCCTCACCGCGCGCGTTACAATACGTTTACATTCGCCCATTCGGTTCCCACCATGCCCGCCGAACACAAACCCGTGGATCGCCGCAATTTCCTCCGCGCCACCGCCGGGGCGGCTATCGCTTTACCTTCGGCCAGTTATGCGAATATCATTGGAAGCAACGCTCGGGTCAGCGTTGGATTCATCGGATGCGGTGGCCGCGCCCAAGCTCACATCAATCTGATCGTTCGGCTTGCGATGGAGAATCAAGGCGTTTCGCCGGTCGCCGTGTGCGACGTATGGGACGGCCTCGAAGAAGAGTATGATCACACGTTCGGTGGAACGACGACGCGGCGAAAGTACTCGCAAGGGCTATACCCTTCCGCGAAGAAGTGCGGCCTGAACCCGGCAGACAAAACCCGCGTCGTCAAGGATTACCGTCGCCTGCTCGATCTCAAGGATGTGGATGCCGTTTGCATCGCCACGCCCGATCATTGGCACGCCCGCCAGACTTTAGATGCCTTCGCCGCGGGCAAAGATGTGTACGTCGAAAAGCCGATGGCGCGTACCGCCGCCGAGGCCATTGCCGTGGGGGATGCGGCGCAGAAATACGGCCGAGTGCTCACCGTCGGCGTGCAGAGCCTCGCCGATCCCGTGTGGCAAGCCGCTCGCGCGGCGATTGCCGGGGGCCGCATCGGGTACGTCTCCCATGCCCAAGCCGGGGCCTTCCGCAACGATATTCGCGGCCAATGGCGCTTCTACCGCACCGCGGAACAGATGTCGCCGATAACCGTCGATTGGAATCTTTTCCTCGGCCACCGCTTCGAGGTCAACGGGGAACGCCTCGGGCCGACGCCCGAAGAAATGCCGTTCGATCGCGCCGCGTTCGCCCAATGGCGGTGCGAACGAGCTTTCAGTGGCGGCCCGTTCACCGATTTGCTCTCGCACCAACTCGCCCGATTGTTGGTCGCTACCGGCTTGCGTTTCCCCACGCGGGTTGTGGCGGCGGGCGGGCTTTTCCTCGAACGGGATGGTCGCAGCGTACCGGATGTCGGCACGGTGCTCGCCGATTACCGCGAAGGGTGCCAGATTCAACTCACCTCCGCGACCACCACGAACTACCCGATGGAAGAAGTGATTCGCGGCCGGCAGGGAACGATCAAATTCGTGAAGAACGGTTACCAAGTGATCCACGACGATCCGCACGGCAAAGCGGGGTTGCCGCCGCGCGTGGAACGCGAGATTCCCTTCGCCGAGATGGTGCGAATGGATGTGCCGAAGAACGAAACAGAAACGCTCTGGCGGAACTTCCTCGATTGCGTGCGGTCGCGGAATGCAGAAACGCTCAGTACCGCAGAATTAGGCACCGCCACGGTTGCCACATTGGAAATGGCGTTGCGAAGCTACGCGGAAGGGTGCGCCTTCGGCTGGGATGCCGAACGCCGCGAGATCGTTCGCGCCGATGCGGCGTGGTTGTCGCGGCACGCGGCGGGTCGCGTTAACGGTTAGGAGATTGTTCCGCCGTGTAGCCGTAATCTTCTGCGTCGTCATCCGGGTGGAATTCGTCGAACGCGGCGCATCCGCCGCCGAGTAAGGCGGACATCGCTGCGAGAACCAACCAAGTTCGGATCGCGATTCGCATGTTGGCGTCCTTGCCGTGCGGAGATAGGGCGTTGCAATAGCGAAAGAGCACCGCCACCGCAAGACGAGCTTTGATCGAAAAACCAACGCTCTTGCAGCCGACAATCATTACCCCACCACGACGACGGGTTGGCCCAAAACATCCATCTTCGGGCGGATGCCCAAACCGGGTTCGCGCGATGCGGCCATCCGGCCGTTCACCCGTTGGGGTGCCCCGTCGGCAGTGCTCACCGTCACGTAACTGTTGAAATCGGTGCTGGTGAATTGGAATTCGCTCGGCGTGCTGTGGGCCAAGTGTGCGATCGCCGCGGTGGCGATGTCGCCGCCCCAACTGTCTTCCAACGTCATGGCGATTCCCATACTGACGCAAAGGTCGCGGGCCTGTTTGATCTTCGTGAGGCCGCCAAGCTTGCTGATTTTGAGGTTCACCACATCCATGGCGAGATCGGCCTTGGCCCGCAACAGCACGTCCAAGCCGTCGATGTTTTCATCGATCACGAACGGGTGATCGGTGTGCCTTCGCACGCTCAGACATTCTTCGTAGGTCAAACAGGGTTGTTCGATGTACACGTCGATATCGCGCACGCCGCGGACGACCCGCATCGCTTCGTGCTGCGTCCACCCGGTGTTCGCATCGGCGATCAACCGATCGCCGGGTTCCAGTTCCGCAGCCACGGCGCGGATGCGTTCGATGTCCACATCCGGGTCGCCGCCGACTTTGAGTTGGAACCGGCGGTAGCCCTCGGCCCGGTATCCCGCCACGCGGGATGCCATTTCCGCGGGGGATTCTTGCGAGATGGCCCGGTACAACGTGATGTCGTCGCCGTAACGGCCGCCCAAGAGTTCGCACACCGGCATGCCCGCGGCCTGCCCGAGGATATCCCAACAGGCGATGTCGATGCCGCTCTTCACATAAGGGTGGCCTTTGAGCGCGGCATCCATCGTTCGATTCAGCTTGCCGAGTTGCCGGGGGTCTTCGCCCAAGAGGTGCGGCCCGAGTTCGCGAAGCCCGGCTCGCACGCCATCCGCATAGGCTGGGAGGTAGAACGGCCCGAGCGGGCAAACCTCGCCGTGGCCCACCAAACCGGTATCGGTTTCCACTCGAACGATGGTACTATCGAACACTGTCACCGATTTGCCACCCGACCATTTGTAAGTGGTCTCGAACAGGGGAAGTTCAACGCGGTATGCCAGGATTCGGACAATTTTCATTGGGATCGAACTCAGAGGTTTTCGGATAGGGTATTAGAGGAACAATACAGGGAATTACTTTGCCGGCTTCGGCGCGAGGAGTTGAAGCATCCCTTTGCCCAACGCATCGCCGACGAGGAAATACGTCTCGGCGTTGCCGAACTCATGGTGGCCGTGGCCGGGGTTCGGCGATTCCTCCGGCTTGCGAACGAAATTGTGGGTTTCCACGAACAACACATTGCCCCGGAACTCGGGGCGGTTCGCGGCGGCCGCTTGGGCCTTTCGCAAGGTATCCCATTCCTTCGGGGCTTTCACCCAAGGGCCGGTGAGTTCGCCGATTACGATCGGCAGCTTAGGATTCTTGAATTCCTTGCGAACATCGTTGATGAGATGAACAAGGTTTTGCTCGTACTGTGGCACAGCGTTTTTCGGATCGACTCCGTCGTTCCAACCTTGGTACCAGACGAAGCCCGCCAACTCGAAACCCTGATCGGCGTAGCCCGGGAACTCCTTTTTCAGGTTCGCCAAGGCTGCATTCACATCGGCGATCATCTTCGTGTAGTACGGGCCGACATCGCCGCCGGCGCTCGGCGGGCGGAAATCCTTGTACAAGCTTTTGCCACCCCACGCCGTTTTGATGAGCAGAACCTGTTCCGCAAAATGATCGCCGACAACGTGACCGAACTGCAATTCCGGGCCGAAGTGATGTTTGCCTCCGTAGGGAACGTAGCCCATGCCGAGCGGCCCGGCGAGCAACGGCGCCTTCTCCCGTTGGTAACGAACCCAAACGTCGTTGCGAACCACCCAATCGCCCTTCTCGTTCCGGAGGTGCCGCAGTGCCGGGCCCTTGGCAGAATCCTTTAACAATTGAGCGAGCGTACCTTTGCCATCGTTGTAGTTCTTGCCATCGAGGTCGGCGACGGCTTGCCCTTCCATGTTCGATTGCCCGGCGAGGATGAACACCTTCACCGGCTTCGGCTTCTCGTTCTCCGCCGCGTTGGAATGTGCGGCGCAGAAACCGATCACGGCGACGATCCATGAGGTGTGCCGTACTATCATGAAACTATCTCGAAGGGGAATCTGGATGCGAACCGTTTTTGCTCTATTCGTTGTATGGCTGGCTTTTCCGCTGGGTGCGGCGGAACCGAAATCGCTCCAACAGCAATTGGCGGGGGAACCGGTTACGGAACTGGCGAAAGCCGCCCGCGAACAGGGGGACTCCGGCCGCGGTGCGGTGTTGTTCTTTCAAACGTTCCTCACTTGCGCCAAGTGCCACGATGGGGAAACCGGCACGCAACTCGGGCCGGACATCTCCAAGGCCGGCAAGGAAGGCACCGCCGAGTACCTCATCGAATCCGTATTGCTCCCTTCCAAAATCATCAAGAAAGGCTACGAACCGGTCACGATTACGACCGTGGAAGGCAAGACGCTCCTCGGCTTGGTCGCGGAAGAAAAGGATGGCAACGTGACGTTGCTCGACCCCGCCGCCGGCGGCAAGCGAGTGGTTCTATCCAAGGACGATATCGACAATCGCACCGTCGGTACGCAATCGCTGATGCCCGAAGCGATGGTGAATCTTCTTTCGGATCGACAACAGTTCTTGGATTTGGCGAAGTACCTGATTGAAATCGCGGAGCAAGGCCCAGCCCGGGCGAAGGAACTCCGCCCCGCCCAAACGGTGCTCGTGATCCCCGAGTACGAGAAGGAAATTGACCACGCCGGGCTGATCGCCTCGCTCGACGACAAGGCGTTCAAACGCGGTGAGGCGACCTACACCCGCATTTGCGGGAACTGCCACGGCACCAAAGATCAAGTCGGTTCGCTCCCGTCGTCGCTCAAATTCGCGTCTGAGAAATTCAAGAACGGCAGCGACGCGCACAGCATGTACCAAACTCTCACCCGCGGCTACGGCATGATGGCCCCGCAAACCTGGATGGTACCCCGGCAGAAGTACGATGTGATCCATTACATACGCGAGGCGTATCTCAAACCTCACAATCCTAGTCAATTCGTGCCCACCGATGCCGCGTATTTGGCGAAGCTGCCCAAGGGCAAAAGCTTCGGCCCCGCCCCCGTGAACGTGCAACCGTGGGTGACCATGGACTACGGCCCCAGCCTGAGCAACAGCTACGAGATCGGCGGCGTGCCACCGAACTTCGCATACAAGGGCCTCGCGATCCGCCTCGATTCCGGGCCGGGGGGCGTCTCGCGCGGTAAGCAATGGGCGATGTTCGATCACGATACGATGCGTTACGCTGCGGCATGGAACGGCGAGGGTTTCATCGATTGGAAGGGCATCCATTTCAACGGTCAACACGGAGTCCACCCCAAACTCGTCGGCGATGTCGCGGTCGCACTACCCATCGGGCCAGGTTGGGCCAACCCCGAAACCGGCTCGTTCAGCGACCCGCGAATCAAGGGCCGCGACGACCGAATCTACGGGCCGCTCCCCCGAGCATGGGCGCAGTTCAAGGGCATCTACAGCTTCGGCGATCAAACGATCATCTCGTACACCATCGGCGATGCGGCGATCCTCGAATCCTTCGGTTCCGAAAGCGATCCGAAGCAACCCGGTTCGGTCGTGTACACTCGCACGTTGAACATCGCGTCTTCCACGAAGGACTTATTGAATCGCATTGCCCCGGCGGGCGTCGCGGTTTCCCTCGTAAGCGATTCCAGCGCGACCTTGCAGCGCGATAAAGATTTCACCCTGATGAAAGTGCCCGCATCGAAATCGCCGATCCGCGTGAAGGTGCTCATGGCGAAGGGCAACCAAGGCGCTTTGGATGCTCTTGCGAAAAGTACGCAGTCGCCGCGCACTCTGAAATCCTTCACGCTCGGCGGCCCGAAGCGCTGGCCCGAGATTCTGAAAACCACGGTCGCCCTCGGCAAAACCGATGGCCCATTCACCGTGGATACTTTCGCCCTGCCAGAACGCAACCCGTGGAACGCCCAACTGCGGCTCACCGGCTTCGATTTCATGCCCGATGGCAAACGGATGGCCGTCTGTTCATGGGATGGCGATGTCTGGATGGTGGGCGGGATCGATCACCCCGAAGCGGGGCTGACTTGGCAACGGATCGCCAGCGGGATGTACCAGCCTTTGGGTTTGGTCGTGCGCGATGGATCCATCTTCGTCTGCTGTCGGGATCAACTCGTGAAGTTGCACGACCTCAACGGCGACGGCGAAACCGATTTCTACGAATGCTTCAACAGCGATCACCAAGTGACGGAACACTTCCACGAATTCGCCATGGGCCTGCAAGCCGATGCCGAAGGGAACTTCTACTACGCCAAGAGCGGCCGGCACGCACTCCCTGCCCTCGTTCCGCAACACGGGACGCTCTTAAAAGTGAGCAAGGATGGTGCGAGCACGGAAATCCTCGCCACGGGTTTCCGGGCCGCCAACGGGGTGTGTTTGAACCCGGATGGCACCTACTTCGTTACCGATCAAGAAGGATTCTGGACGCCCAAGAACCGCATCAACCTCGTGGAGAAGGGCGGCTTCTACGGCAATTTGTGGGGCTACACCGACCTCACCGATAAATCCGATGCCGCGATGAAACAGCCCCTGTGTTGGATCACCAACGCCTTCGACCGTTCGCCCGCCGAACTCCTGTGGGTGAACTCCGAGAAGTGGGGGCCGCTCAAAGGTTCGCTGTTGAACATCTCTTACGGCCACGGCAAAATCTACGTCGTGCCGTATGAAAAGGTTCACGGGCAAGCCCAAGGCGGTATGTGCGCTTTGCCCTTACCGGCGTTCCCCACCGGCATCATGCGCGGCCGCTTCCATCCGGTCGATGGTCAACTCTACACCTGCGGCATGTTCGCGTGGGCCGGGAATCAGAGCGCCCCCGGCGGCTTCTACCGCGTTCGCTACACCGGCAAGCCGACCGATCTGCCCGTCGGTTTGAAGGCGACCGCGAACGGCGTGGAACTCACTTTCACCGATGCCATCGACCCGGCGAGTGCCGCCGAGGTGAAGAACTACACGATCAAAGTTTGGGGATTGAAACGCAGCCAAGCCTACGGTTCCAAGCACATCGATGAAAAAGCGCTCGCCGTATCGAAAGCGACCGCCTCGAACGATGGCAAGACCGTGCGATTGGAAATCCCCGAACTCGCGCCGACATGGGGAATGTCGATCCAATACCGATTGAAAGGCGCCGACGGCCGAACGATCTCCGGAACGATTCACAACACGATTCACGAGATGGGGAAGTAACTCTCCGTGAACATCCTCGTCACCGCGGGCAACACGCAGACGCCGATCGATCGGGTGCGGTGCCTCACGAATATCTTCTCGGGGCGCACCGGGGCGAACATCGCGGTGCGTGCGGCCGAGCGCGGGCACACGGTGACGTTGCTGACATCGCACCCGGAAGTATTGCTTCCGGATTCGCCCAACCACCCGCCGGAACCTTCGGTTCCAGCGACCTCCCCCACCGGGGGGGAAGTGGGTTCGATCGAGAAACAAGAAATCTCAAACAGGGGTGACACTCTTCACCTCCCCCCCCGTGGGGGAGGTCGACGGTCGAGCGAAGCGAGAACGGCGGGTGGTGGGGAACTGATCCGCATCGAGAAATATCAAACGTTCGAAGATTTGGATTCGGCGATGGAACGCGAGATTTCGACTGGCGGGTTCGATGCCGTGATCCACGCCGCGGCTGTGAACGATTATTTGCTCGCTGGAACGTTCGCCAAAGTGAACGGGGAACTCGCGGACGTTTCCGCCGGGAAAGTGAAGGGGAATCACGAAGAACTCTGGCTGAAGTTCCGCCCCGCCCCGAAGCTCGTGGATAAAATCCGCAGCGATTGGCACTTCACTGGAACGTTGGTTAAGTTCAAACTCGAAGTGGGCGTGGGCGATGCGGAACTCTTGGAAATCGCCGAGCGTTCGCGGGTGCATTCGCACGCCGACTGGATGGTGGCGAACACTTTGGAAGGCATGCACGAATGGGCGTTCGCCGGGGCAGAGCCGCACGGCTACCGCCGCGTGACCCGCGCCGACTTGGCCGATGTTATACTCGCGTTGATCGAAGGGGAATCCTGAGAGACGTGCTTCGGCTCGATCCGTGAAACGGCTGAATGCCGGGGAATTACGCGTATTCAAAATTACAGCCCATGTTATAGTAACTTATCATCGAACCTGCCGAGTGTCATTTTACCAGCGGAGCTTTCCCGTGCTGAATTCTCTCCAGAAAGGCCTTCGCCGAGGTTTTACCCTGATCGAACTATTGGTGGTGATCGCGATCATCGCCATCCTGATCGGTTTGCTTTTGCCAGCGGTTCAAAAAGTCCGCGAAGCGGCAAACCGCATGCGCTGCCAGAACAACCTTAAACAACTCGGGATCTCGGTTCATTCGTACCACGATGCAAACTCATTCTTTCCGCCGGTGCGTATCGCGGGCGGGGATGGTTGGGGCACTTGGATTGTGCTGATTCTGCCTTATATGGAACAAGGCAATGTGTTCGATCTTTGGAATCTCCAATTGAAGTACGCTTCGCAACCGGCAGCGGTTCAGCAAGCTCAGATCAAAACCCTTTACTGCCCTAGCCGACGCGGCCCGACCACGCTGAGTACCAGCGAACCGTTCGCCGCCGCCGATAACGGTGCCGTGCCACCCTGGAATTCCACAGGAACGGAGAATCGCTTTTCCGCCGCGAACAACCCGCCGGGATCGATGACCGATTACGCCGCGTGCGTCGGCGATTTCCGCGGCGTAGCGAACAACCTCAACGGCGCGTGGTTTTCATCGAATGCGAACGGCGTGATTATCGTCGGGCGCGTTCCATCCACGCCGGCCCAAGGTTCAACCACACCGATTCCGAGTTTCATCGGCGATGTGAAGATGACCAGCATTTCGGACGGCACCAGCAATACGTTCCTCATCGGTGAAAAGCACGTTCCCGCCGGGGCACTGGGGCGATTGAAAGCCGGGGACGGCCCCGCCTTCTCCGGGGCGTGGACAAGCTTTTCCGGTCGCTTGGCCGGGATCGAAGATCCCTTGGCCCAAGGCCAAAACGATTTACTCAAAAGCACCAGTGGCGATGCCTTTTGGGCGCGGAAATTCGGTAGCTGGCATACGCAAATCTGCCAGTTTGCGTTCGCCGATGGCAGCGTACGCGGAATTCGCACCAACATCGATACGTCGAATCTTCGACGGCTCGCCTCACGCAATGACGGCGAAGCCATCACCAGCAACGAATGACGTTTCGCCTCCGCGCCGCTCACCAAAGCTATTGATGCTCAAGTAGCGAATTCTACCTGACCGGCAGTAACATTCACACGAACAAAAGGTTTCCCGTGCTTCCGACGCCTCGCCTCCGCCCCTGGTATTATCTGATCTTCGCGATTCCGTTCGCCGCCGCTGGGTGCGGGCCGGGCATGGGTCAGATTGAAGGCAAGATCGTGTGGAGCGATGGAAGCCCTGCCAAGGAACTCTCAGGCGGGCAAGTCGTTTTTGAATCGGAGGAATTGAAAACCAGCGCCCGCGGAGAGATCGATTCGGAAGGGCATTTCCGCCTGCGGACGAACAAACCCGATGACGGTGCTGCCGTCGGGGAGTACGCCGTGGCGATCATCGAACACCGGTTGTCCACCGGCGGCGAAGGCAGCAGCCTCGCCGCACCGAAAATCGAAACCCGCTACTACGATATGAAAACCTCGAACCTTAAGGCGACGGTGAAGCCAGGCGTGAATCCCGTCACTCTCACCGTCGAACGCGCCGTAAGGAAGTAACCGCAAGTTAGTCAGTCGTTGGTCGTTCACCCCATGTATTGTTCCAAGAACCGCTTGCTTTGTAAGAGTGCCCGCTTGCGGTCGTTCAAATCCCGCTCGTAGGCGCGGTCTTCCACTTCGATGCACACGGGGCCTTTGTACCCGGTATCGGAGAGGGCGGCGAAGAAGTCTCCCCAATTCACATCGCCCAATCCGGGCAACTTCGGTTGGTACCAACCGAGGCCCATCACGCCGACTTCGTAGAGCCGTTCCCAATCGATGCGTTCGTCTTTCGCGTGCACGTGAACGATGTGCTTGCCGAACTCGCGGAGCGCCCGCGGGCAATCGATAAAGAGCGTGACCAAGTGCGACGGATCGAAGTTCAAGCCGACGGTGCCATCCGGGTAGGCGGCGAAGAGCTTCCGCCAGACATCTGGGCAGTAGGCGAGGTTCTTGCCGCCGGGCCATTCATCGTCGCTGAAGAGCATCGGGCAATGTTCGATTCCCAGTATCACCCCTTGGGCCTTGGCCAGCGCCACGATGGGATCCCAGATCGTGCGCATCACCTGCAGGTTGGCTTCGATCGATTGCGCGGGATCGCGGCCGATGAAGGTGTTCACCACGTTCACGCCGATCATCGGTGCGGCCTTAATGATCTTCTTCAAGTGTTCAACGACCATCGCCCGGTGCTCCGGGTTGGGATCGAGCGCGTTCGGGTAGTAGCCCAACCCCGAGATTTGCACGCGGTGGATGCGCACGAGTTCGTTCACCCGCTCGGCGTACTTCGCGGTGAAGTCGGTGCAATCCAAGTGGGTAATCCCGGCGTAGCGGCGATCCGCCTTGCCCGCGGGCCAACACATCAGCTCGACGCAATCGAAGCCTTCATCCGCCGCGAATGCGAAGACTTCTTCGAGGGAAAGCTCAGGTAGAATGGCACTGACGAAACCGAGTTGCATAGGAGTGCTCCGGCCGTGGCGGGGGATGCGGGGTTGCTTCCGCTATTGTCGCGGGTGACGGGGTGCGAAGCGAGGGGCGAACTGCGGAATCACGGCCCTTGGCCGGTGCAGGGCTTGGCGAGAATGGCCACGATCAGTTGTTCGCCGGCCTTGGTTTTGTGCGGCGTCACCAGCGGGAAGAATTTATCGCAAACGCAGGTGTAGCTCACTTCATCCAAGCCGGGAGGCGTCACGGTCAAACCGATACGGCCATCTTTATCTTTGGGCTTATCGATCTTCACCTTGAGGATTTGCTTATCGAGCAACTCGAACGAATGGGTTTCGCCGGGGGCCAGCGATTTTTGAAGCACGCTCTCCAACTTGAACCCGGTGAGATCCTCATGGACTTTCCGCACCTCGGTAGCGAGGGCGGTGAGCTTCCCGTTCACTTCTTTGTGGGTCGAGGATGCGAGTACGATCACCACCGTGATGCGGGTGGGAGTTTGCTTGCAAGGCTCGGCAGAACGTGCCGGGGCGGGCGCCCAATAGAGATTGCAGCCGAGTACGAAGATGTGAAGGAACGAACGCATATCTCCGACGCTTTACTTCTTCGGCCACACCATCATGGCGGAATCGCCATCGGTGACTTCGCCGCTGCCGGGGTTCTCGATTTCGATATCGTCCGGCGTCGCCAAGGCGAGCACTTCGCTCAATGGTGATCGGACGGACACCAATCCCGATTCCCCGTTGCCGCGCACGGCGGAAACCATCGCCTCGCCCGCCGTGGCCACGGGTAACACTGCATACTCCGCGAGCGGATCGGGGTTCGTAAGGGGTTGCGATTGCGGAGATTTCTGAGCCACGGCCGGTGCATTCGGCTCGAACTGCACAATCGCCACGGCCGCCATCACGCAAGCCGCGAGCGAGATGGCGATGACCTTCCAACCGTAACGTTTCGGTGCCGGTACGAGGGTGGAAATCGCGTGGCTCCTCCAATTCCAATCGTCGTCGCTCGGTTCCGGGGGTTCGACATTGTCCCATAGGTCAAAATTGCCCGGGCCGGTTTCTTCCAACTCGGCGAGCAAATCCCAAGCCTGCGGGTTCTGTTCCAAGTACCGCTCGACGTGCGCGTGCTCCAACCGGCCGAGTTCGCCATCGGCGTAGGCCAACAACAAGCGGTTCCAGTCGGGGGGGGTCATAGGGTTACGCCTTGGGTCAGCAGGGCCTCGCGGAGTTTCAAACGGGCGTAGAACAATCGGCTCATCACGGTGCCGATGGAAATCCCCAACACTTCGGCCACCTCGCGGTAGCTGAGTTCGCCATCCACGTGGAGCACGAACGTTTGCCGTTGGGCCTCGGGCAGTTCCGCGAGGGCGAGGTTCAGTTGCTTCCGCAGGTCGGCCCGTTCCAATCCGAAATCGACCGGTTCGCACGAATCCGGCACCGGCAGTAGATCGTCGGTTTGGGAACCGCGGTATCGGTTGTCCCGCCGCTTTCTGCCCCGGCCGATATCGATCGCCGCATTGCTCACGATGCGGAGCAGCCAAGTTCGGAAACTGCTCTGGGCACGGAAGCGGCCCATGTGGGTGAGCACGTTCACGAAGCCATCTTGCACGGCATCGAGGGCATCGCTTTCGTTGCCGAGGAGGCGGTAAGCGACGCGGTAAGCCACATCCCGGTGGGCGCGGAACAGGCTATCGCAATCGGGGAGAGTCGCGGCCATGGGCCAATCCGTTGGTGGTCGAAAGGTTAGACGTTCGCGGCGGGGCGGGCATTCACTCCGCACCATCGTACTCCAGCGCGAACGCGAATTGCGCGGAAATTCGCCGGGTGAATTACGGAATTCTGGTGAACGGCTGGATGTCGGGTCTCGTGGGGGTTGCGATGCATCATCCGCCAGTTTCGATTATTCCCCTACCGACCTTTTCTTGATCGATTTCGATCGGTAAGGTTCCTTCACCCCCGAGGCGAAGAAAGTGGACAAATTTCCACGTTCGCCCCCGCCGAACGGGGTTCGCACGCCTAAACTACCTTAGGCCCAAACTCACCCCCTGCAGGAATGCGAACCATGGCCATGAAAGAATCCCGCGAGTTGAAATCGGCGCTCGCACAAATCCAAAAGGAATTCGGCGAAGGGGCCATCATGTCCCTCGGCGATGTGGCGAGCCAAGAAATCGAAGGTATCTCCACCGGGGCGCTCAGCCTCGATGTCGCCCTCGGCGGCAAGGGCATCCCCCGCGGCCGCATCGTCGAAATCTACGGGTCGGAAAGTTCCGGGAAAACCACCATCGCCCTCCACGCCGCCGCCAACGTGCAGAAAGCCGGCGGAGTCGTCGCATTCATCGATGCCGAGCACGCCCTCGATCCCACGTGGGCCAAGCGCATCGGTGTCGACCTCGAAAGCCTGCTCGTGAGCCAGCCGAGTTACGGCGAAGAAGGCTTGCGGATCGCCGAGATGCTGGTGAAATCGAACGCGGTCGATCTGATCGTGATCGACTCCGTGGCCGCACTCGTACCCAAGAACGAACTCAACAACGATATCGGCGACGCCAGTATGGGCATGCAAGCCCGGCTCATGAGCCAAGCCCTCCGCGTGCTCAACCCCAGCATTTCCAAAACCCGCACCTGCATCATCTTCATCAATCAAATTCGCCAGAAGATCGGAGTGATGTACGGCAACCCGGAAACCACCTCGGGCGGCTTGGCCCTCAAGTTCTACGCCAGCGTCCGCCTCGAAGTGAAGTCCACCACGAACGCCATCAAAGACGACAACGGCAACAATATGGGCAAGGAAATCAAGGTGAAAGTGGTGAAGAACAAGATTGCCCCGCCGTTCCGCACCGCCGAGTTCTTCATCATGTACGATCGCGGCATCGACATGGAAGCCGATTTGCTCAAGCAAGCCGTGGACGTGTACGAACTCGTGCAAAAGGCCGGCGCGTTTTACAGCTACAAGGAACAACGGCTCGGCCAAGGCGCCGATAACGCCGCGAAGTTCCTGCGCGAGAACACCGCGATCCGCGATGCGCTTGCGGCCGAGATTATGGAAGCCAACCGGGCGAAGATCGCCGGGATTCCGATTCCGGAGAATCAGGATGGCGAAGCGCCGGAAGAGTTGGAAACGCCATCGCCCGCTCCTAAGAAGCGTGGCCGCAGCGCCGACAAAGGGGAGTAGGGGCGGGGTTATCCCGAGCGGCGGCCGTCAGCCCGCTGAGGTGTTCTCCTCAGCGGCCTGACGCCCGCCGCTCGGTTTGCCGTTCCGCCTCAAGGCAGGATGTCGGCCACCGGGATGTTCCCCACGACAGTACCGTCCAAGATCAGCGGCACCGTTGCACTGCTCAGATAATCCTTCCGCACTCTGTAGACCGGTCGGTGCGGGAAGCATTGCTGGCAGTGGTGGATTCATCGTTATGGGTCTTCTCCGGTAGAAGAACTCCGGTCGCTCACGATTCCGGCTCGCCAAATCCTCACTTCGTCCCGATGCACCACAGGTAATCGAAGCCGCGCAGGTAGATGCGGCCATTGCTGATGGCCGGGGATGCGGTGAAAACGTCCGGCAGTTTCGTCTTCGAGATCAACTCGAACGCGGGGCCGGCTTTAATCACGGCCATGTCCCCTTCGCGGCCCACGAGGTAGAGCTTGCCGTCGCCGTACACGGGGTTGGCCCTTTGGCGGGCATTCGTGATCTTTTCGGTGTAAATCGATTCGCCCGACTTCGGTTTGTACGCCATCAGATTCTGGGTTTCTTTGAAGATGTACAACACGCCCTCGGCCAAGAGCGGCGATGGTACATCGGGTGTATTCTTCAAGTGCCGCCAGAGTTCCGCGGGGTTGCCAGGGCCGATTTCACCCTTCGCCTTGCTCGGATCGATGCCGACGGTGACGCCGTTCTTGCACGATGGCACCACGATCAAATCGGGCGTGACGAGTGGGCTGGCCACGGCCCGCCAGGCGCGGTTGTAATTCGATTTAGGGTTCAACCCGATCACGCGCCAAACTTCGCTGCCATCTTCGAGCTTGTGGGCGGTGCAGTAATCGTTCCCGTGAACAATCAACAAAGCGTTATCGGCTTTCTCCCAGATGAACGGCGACGTGTACACGTCCGGCGATTCGACCCCGGCGGGGGCGTCCGAAGCCCGTTTGACCTTCCACACCACCTTGCCGGTCGCGGCTTCGATCTTCAGTAAATCTTGGGTGCCGCGGTGCATGAGTGTGAAATAGAGGTAATCCTTGAAGAGCACGGGCGTCCAGTGGGCTCCGAACTGAATCTTGTATTCGCCGTACTGTTTTTGCGTATCGATGCTCCACTTCTTCTCGCCGTCGAGGGTGAAGGCGGCGAGGGTTCCCTCCCCCATGAAGGCGAACACGAGTTTGCCGTCGGTGCTGCAACTGGCGGAGGCCGAGTTGCCTTCGTCGTTGCGGGCGCTCTTGTTGCCGGTGCCGATCTCCTGCTTCCACTTCTCCTTGCCATCCGTGCCAATGCAAAAGACCACGAGCTTGTCTTTTTCCACGGCCGTGAGGAAGATCTTGTCTTCCCAAATGCAAGGGGTCGCGGCCCCGGGACCGGGCATTTTCGCCTTCCACACCACGTTCTTAGTGTCGCTCCAATCGGAAGGGAGATTCTTCTCGGTGGAAGTGCCGTCGTTGCGCGGGCCGCGCCACTGCGGCCAGTTCTCGGCGAAGGCGGGCGAAGCGATGGCGAATACCGCGAGCATCGGGCGGAACATGGGGAAGCCTCTACGGATGGGAATCGGGCGGGAGCGAATCAATTCTCAGAATACCCTCGAAAGCCCACCCATTGCAATGGGTGGGTTCGGAATGGATCACCAACCCAGCTTGGTTCGCAAGCGATCCAAGCCCCCGGCGATTGCGGCGTCTGCCGAGGCGTAGGTTTCCTTGGCATCGTCGATCGGCTTACCGTTGACGGTGTAGGTCACGGGGCAGGTGAACTTGCCGGAGGCCGGTCGGCTTTCCAATCGGTACTCCGGCCGTCCGGAAATTGTGACGATGGCGATGAAATCGCGGAGCCCGGGCGCGAGCGCACCATCGCGCTTCGAGAGCCATTCGGGAACGGTGGGCAGCGGCATCTATCAACTCCAAGAAAGCCGACGGAGAGTGTCCGTAGGGTGATTTATTCCGGCAGCGGTTTGCCCTTGGTTTCCGGCAGGAACGGCAACGCCATCAAGCCGACCAAGAAAATGCTGCACATCGTCACTCCGGCGTACCGCAAGGGTAGGGGGTCTTCCAAACCGGAATAGACGTGGCTGGTGAGCAATCCCAAGGCGAACGGCCCGCTCGCCGCGAACAACCGACCTACGTTGTAACAGAAGCTGGTGCCCGTGCTGCGCAGTCGCGTCGGGAACAACTCCGGCAGGTAGATTGCGTAACCGCCGAAGATCGCCAACTGGAAGAAGCCCATGATCGGCACCATCCAGAAAATGTCGGACCACGAATTCAGAAAGAGGAACACGCCCGCCGTGCTGATGCCCGCCATAACGAAGAATAAGGCGAACGTGAGCCGACGGCCGATGTATGCGGTGATAATACTGAAAGCGAAGATACCTAGGAACGAACCGGAGTTCTGCAAGAGCGAGGTGATCCCCGCCCAGTACGCTTTTTGGCCGTTCACATACTTCACCGCATCGGGCGGAAGCGCGTTGGCTTTCAATTCCTCCGGCGTTGCCAACCCCTTATCGACCGCTTCTTGTTTGTAACGCGGCTCGGCGGCGAACTGCTGTAAATCCGGGGAGAAGAAACCGATCCCCCACAAGCCGATCACCCCGGAGAGTGCGAGGATCAGGCCGAAGATGGCCCGTTTCCGCCAGACCGGATCGCCGAGGAGTTCGGAATATGAACCGGCTTTCTTCAAGCCGCCGGCCCGTTTCGCCGCGAGCCATTTCTCCGGTTCATGAAGCTTCAATTGAATAACGACCACCAGAACGCCGGGAACCACACCGAGGATGAACATCAAACGCCAGGGCACCATTTTGAAACCGAGTATTGTTTGGTCTACGAACGCCCCCGCTTCTTGCATATCACCGAGTTTCATCGAAACTAACGCCGCCGTGATGTTCCCCAACACGCTGGAGGCTTGAAACAAACCGAGAGCGTACGGTCGCGCCAGATCGGGCATAGTATCGGCCAACAGCGTGACGGCCGCCGCGAAGGTTCCGCCCACCCCCAAGCCGGTGAGGAACCGGTACATGTAAAAATCGAGGGTGGAACTCGAAAGCGAGTTGAGACCGGTGAACAGCGAGTACAGGACGATCGTGAGAGTGAGCGTTTTCACCCGGCCGATGCGATCCCCAGCGATGCCGAAGAAGATGCCCCCCACGGCCCAACCGACCATAAAGAAGGATGTCGCTTTCGTCGCGGCATCGGCGATGTCGGCGTTCTGCAACCCGGCGAGTACCTGCGGCTCCGCTGGCATCGGCTTGCTCTTGGCCTTGGCCGACTCTTCGAGTTCCGCCCGGAACGCGGGAAGCCTCGCATCGTCCGGGTTCACCTTCGCTACCAATTCAGTCATGGCCGGACGGCGGGCCAACACGAACAACTGCTGATCCATGCAATCCAAATCCCACGCCAGGCAGCACACGATGAACACGAACCACTGGTAACCGGTGAGATCCTTGAGGCTGGCCCAACCTTTGCGGGGTGCGAAATCGGTGGACATGCGAAATCCATGGGCAGGCGGGAGGGAAGCGAGTCGTTCGGAAGTTCTATGCCCCACGGCAGATTCGGGTAGCGCCGAGTTCACCCCGCATCGCCGCGTGTAAGCTCCCCGTCATTCTTGGGTATCAATTCCCGTTCCGCACCTCACCTCAGCGGAATGTTTCGGAAACCCGATCATGTTCACCGTCCCAAGGAGCCGCGAACGCGGCCACGCCAACCACGGTTGGCTCGAAAGCTCGAACCCAACGGCATCCTCGGGGCGATCCGCAGCGGAGGGAGCACCATCGCTGGATCAGTCACCCTCACCGCCAATGCCAGCGACGGGCTACGATTTCAGCGGTAACGAACTCGCCGCGGTGTGAATCTTTATGGGGGTGTAGGGTGGTCACTGCCCCACCAATTTTGTTGTTCGGTGGGCAGTGCCTATCCTACGGCTCTTCGAGATAGGTGTACCCCGCGAGGCCGTTCTCGTAGAAGGCCAGGAACTCACGGCTTTCCTGCAGCGTGAGCTTGCCCGAGCGCACGGCCCGTTCCACATCCTTACGCACGCGGTCGGTCAACTTCTCCGCGTTGTACTGCACATAGTGCAGCACTTCCGTCACGGTGTCCCCTTTGATGACGGTATCGACGTTGGGCGTGCCATCCGGTTCCAGGTGAACATGAACCGCGTTGGTATCGCCGAACAGGTTGTGCATATCGCCGAGGATTTCCTGGTACGCCCCGATGAGGAACGCGCCGATGTAATAGGGTTCGCCTTCCCGGTACGGGTGCAACTCCAGCGTGTTGCGAACGTCGCGCAGGTCGATGAACTGATCGATCTTGCCGTCCGAATCGCAGGTGATGTCGCCGAGTACCGCCCGGCGGGTCGGGCATTCGTTCAACCGGTGCAACGGCATCACTGGGAACAGTTGTTTGATCGCCCAAGAATCCGGCATGCTCTGGAACAAGCTGAAATTGCAGAAGTAGGTGTCGCTCATCAGGCTTTCGAGCGGTTGCAACTCCTCGGGAACATAATCGAGTTCCTTCACCATTTTCTGCAACTTGCGGCCGATGGCCCAGAACAACCGCTCGGCGATGGCCCGTTCCTCGATGGGCATGTAACCGAGGTTGAACAGGCCGAGGCATTCCTCGATTTCCTGCACCGCATCGTGGTAGCTTTCCGTCATGTTCTTCTTCGTCAGATCGCGATGGATCGCGAAGAGATCGCGGAGCGGCTGCGGCGCCTCTTCGGCCACGCTCGTGGGCGGATCGCAATTGTCGAAATTCGAGGTTCCGAGCACATCGAACACCAGCATCGAATGGTACGCCACAAGGGCGCGGCCGCTTTCGCTCACGATCTTCGGGTGGGGCACCCCGGCTTCGTCGCACACCGTTTTGATGCGAAAGACCACGTCGTTCGCGTATTCTTGCAACGAGTAGTTCATGCTCGATTCGAAATCGGTTTGCGAGCCGTCATAGTCCACACCCAAGCCGCCGCCGACGTCGATGGTAGTCAAACCGGCGCCCAAGCGTTTGAGTTCCGCGTAGATGCGGGCCGCTTCGTTGAGGGCTTCCTTCACCTTGCGGATGTTGGTGATCTGGCTTCCCATGTGGAAGTGGGTCATCTGCAAGGTGTCTTCGAGGCCGCGGGCCTTGAGGAATTCGAGGGCGTCCATCACTTCGGTGAGCGTGAGGCCGAACTTGCTGCGGTAGCCGGCGCTGCCGCGCCATCGGCCGGCGCCGCGGGTGGCGAGTTTCACGCGTACGCCGATGGGTTGGCGCACGCCCACGGCCTCCGCGTGCTTCACGATCAGTTCCAGCTCGCTGAACTTTTCGACCACCGGGATGATGTTCTTGCCGATCTTGCGGGCGAGCACCACCATCTTGATGTATTCTTCGTCTTTGAAGCCGTTGCAAATGATGGGCACATCCGAGCCGTCGGTCACGGCGAGCACGGCGAAGAGTTCGGGTTTGCTCCCGGCTTCGAGGCCGAAACCGTACTGTTTGCCGAACGTCAGGACTTCTTCGACCACCTGCCGTTGTTGGTTCACCTTGATGGGGTACACGCAGGCGTAACTATTTTGGTAGTTGTACTCTTCGATGGATTTGGCGAAGGCGTCCGCGATTTCGCCGATGCGGTGTTTGAGGATATCGGTGAAGCGGAGGAGGATCGGCAGTTGAATGCCGCGGTGTTGGAGCTGTTCGACCAGTTCTTTAATGTCCAAGGATTGGTCGGGCGATTTGCTGGCCGTGACGACGACGTGCCCCTTTTCGTTGATATCGAAGTAGCCCTTGCCCCAGTTGCGGATGCCGTAAGTTTCGTGGGCGTCTTGGAGAGACCACGTTTGGCCGTTGGTATCCGACGCGTTGCGTTCGAGCGGTTTGCCCATCAGAGTTTGGCCTCGTTTGGAGCGGATTTCAAATTCTTGTAGCGGAAGTCGTCAGACTTCCGCTACAAGAATTTGAAATCCACTCTGGCGTGATTCGATACGGGGATTGAATATGTATCTTAGGCAACGGCCGCCCTGCGAACAACGCTCCGATTTCCGCGGATTAATTCGCGGCGATCACGGTTCCTTCTTCTCTTCCGGTGCGGGGCCTTCCGCAACCTCGAACGATTTGAAGAAGCGCATCACCCACCACATCTGCGGCTGCATGCCCGGGCCCTTGGCGCCGAGCAGATAGACGCGACGCCCCACCAAGATCGCGCGGAGGATGGTCGCGTCTTGCATTGTCAGCGGATCCACCTCCCGCCAGTAATCGTGCGCCGGGTAACCGTCGTGCGTTGTGATGCGATGCTTGACTCGGGGATCCGGGTCGGGCTTGGGCGGGTCTTTGGGGTCGGGTTTCATCCCGGTTATTTCCCGCTGGATTTCTCCGTACAGAATCGCTTCCGAGTCTTTCAAATCGGCGTTTGCGGGCAGGTCGTAATATTTGATGTAGTAGCGGTCGTGGCTCATGGCCCGCGACGATTCGAACCCTTTCACGACGGCGATGTCGCCTGCGCCATCGAGTGTGATCGACTTCGCATCGCCGGGCATTTCCAACTTGAACCGGCCATCTTCCGCGCTGACTGGCGACATCTTCGGGTTCGTGGACCACGTGAAGAACCCGGCACACGCGGCCGTCATTCCCCCGGCGATCAGGCCGGTGAAGAAGAGGAGTACCCATACGGTACGATTGCTCTTCGGCTGCACCGACTCAGATTCCACAGGTTGCTGCGAACGTGGCATTCGGGTGGGAAGAACGGTGGGTGCGAAACCCGAAGCACCCGCTGTGAACACGGTGCCACAACCGGCGCAGCGGACATCCCGGCCACGGAGTTCCGCGGGCACATCCAAAGATTCGCGGCAGTTCGGGCAGATGCTGGGGTTCATTCCTATAGTTTATTGATCGCGGGACGAGTGATTGAATCACCCCCACCCGCCGTTGCCGCTCCGCGGCAATCGACGACCTCCCCCTTGAAGGGGGAGGTGAGAAGTGTGATGGATTTGTAGAGACACATACACCCAATCCCACAAAAACCTCCCCCTGCAAGGGGGAGGTCGCTTCGCGGAGCGAAGCGGGTGGGGGTGTTGTTTTCAAATCGTGGTATCAGCGCCATGGATTCATCGCTCGAACGCCAGTTGCAGAGATACCTCGCCGGGTTGGCCGCATCCGGGGTCGAATTCGTGCGCGTGGCCAAGGCCCCGCCCGTGGATATGTTCGTTTCCGCATCGACAGATTCGCAACCCAGCCCGAATGCCGAACGTACGCCGCTGCAAACTTTGGCCCCGGAATACGACGCCTGCACCCGCTGCACCGGCATCGCCAGCACCCGAATCGGAACCGTACCCGGCTCTGGCCCGGTCGGCGCGAAACTGTTCGTTCTCGGCGACGCCCCGCGCGCCGACGACGTGAAGGCCCAGGAACCTTTCACCGGAGCCGTGGGTGAAACCCTCACCAAGATGTTGAAGGCCATCGGTATCGAACGCGAGGATGCGTACATTTCTACCGCGCTCCGCTGTCGGCCGCCGGGCGACCGCAAACCCTCGGCGAAGGAAATCGGCAACTGCCGGGCGTTCCTCGAACGGGAATTGCGGATCGTCGAACCGAAGTTCGTGCTTTGTTTGGGGGAAGCCGCCGGTCAATCGCTGCTGCAGGAAGAAGATTCGCTCTCGAACCTCCGTGCGAAAGTGCACGACCTCCGCGGCACCAAAGTGGTTTGCACCCACCACCCGAAAGATTTCGGAACGAATCCGGGTGCCAAGAGCGAAGCGTGGAGCGACCTCCAACTTTTGATGAAGACAATGAAAAGCTCAGACAATTGATCGCCAAGCCGCCATAACGCCAAGAAAGCCAAATCCTACATTCGTATTCTGATTCTTCTCCGCGCCTTGGCGGTTAAAACTCGGATTCTTCAAGTGAGACACGCGATGCGAAAAAACAAGGTCAAGCAGTTGTTGAAGGAAGGCAAACCCGCCGTGGGAACGTGGCTTTCGCTGGCCAGCATCACTGCGGCGCGGTTTATGGCCCGCACCGGCTTCGACTGGCTCACCGTGGATGTCGAGCACAGTCTGGCGGGTATGGAAACCACGGCCCACATCATGGGCGCCATCGCCGATGCCGGGGGAACCGCCCTTGCCCGCGTGCCGAGCAATCGGCACGATCACATCAAGCGCATCCTCGATAACGGTGGCCACGGCGTGATCGTGCCGATGGTGAACACCGAGCAGGAAGCGCTCGATGGTGTTTCGGCATGCCTCTATCCGCCGCAGGGTACCCGCAGTGTCGGCGGGAGCGTTCACGCGTTGAATTGGGGCGCCACACCGAGTGATTATTACGCCAAGGCGAACGATGAAGTGCTGGTGGTTTTGCAATGCGAGCACATCGACGCGGTGCGGAACTTCGACGAAGTTTACGGCGTCGGCGGGGTGGATGCAATATTCGTGGGGCCGAACGACCTCGCCGCGAGCATGCGAACACCGGATGGCAAGCCTCCCAAGGGCGAAGACTTCCAGCAGGCGTTGAAGGACATTCTCGCCGGGTGCAAGCGTTTGGGCATCGCCGCGGGGTTGCATACCTTCGGCGCGGAAGAAGCGAAGATGCGCATCGCCGAGGGCTGGCAATTCCTCGCCGTGAGTAGCGAATTGAAGATGATGGTGGACGGCGCCGCCAAGATCGTGGGCGACCTCGGCGGCACCGCCGGCGACTTGGCGAAATATTGATGGGTTTGCCATTGCAACCAAGGCGGGCTAGGGGCGACGGTTGTGTTAGCCCGACGCGCCAGCGAGGGCTTCCAGAACAAGGAAATGGGTGGTGCCGAATTCGAAGCGATGGAAGCCCTCGCTGGCGCGTCGGGCTAACAAGCAAACCAACCAACACTGGCGAGCCGGGAGCGTCAGCGACCGGAGGGAATCGCCATACATTTTCTCGTTCTCACGCTCGGCGTGGAACGTCTTGGTTTTGACGCTCTGCGTCGTCTTCGAATGAATCGGAACGTGATAAGTCTATGAAAGCTGGCGGCCGCAAAGAGGCAAGAAAAGACGTTCCGCACGCCGAGGTGGGAAAGAGGGCATGAGAAGATGAGTTGACCGAATCTAATTACAAGGCGTTATCCATAAGACTCTTTTGCTTTATCAAAGAACCACTTTTCAATCGCTGCAAATTCAGGATGGGATGTCCAAGTTGATGATTCGAATAGCCACAAATAACCATGACGGCAAAAATATACCGCGATTCTGTTGATAATGGGGAATCGCCCAGACCGCTCCACCCTGCGCACAGAGAGAACGGCTACCAATCGAATGCCACTTGAGTCCATTTCTCCGGAATCTCCTGACTCTATCGGCGATTCACGACACATCGGGCGCGGCCCGCACAACCGCACTTTTGAGTTGTCGAATTCCTTTTTTTCGTACGGGTTCACCGGGTTGGGGCGAACGAACCGCCGATACCACTCGGGAAGAAAATGCCCACAGGAGGAACTCGGATGGCACGCTGGATGCAGAAATTCGCTCTGGTACTCGGAGCGTTCGCAATATGGGCCACCTCGCAGGCCCCGACCGCCAGTGCGGCGAACGAGCCGCCGCTGCCGCGGATGTCTTACTACCCCTACTCGTATTTCCCGCACAACTACTGGCCGGCGCAATCGCCGCAGTACCCGGAACCGAAGGGGCACCCCTACGTTCGCCCACCGGCGTACATGGCGTACCCCCCGTTCAAAGAACCGGGCTGGCGTTACGAATTGTTCGAACCGATGAAATACTATCGCGGCAGCCACTTCTGGCTCGATCAGTTCTAACTCAACAAGACCCCGGGACCGCCGTCCCGGGGCTTTATTTTTTCACGGCCGAGCGCTTGTAGAATTTCGCCCACATGCTCGGATCGCCGGGCAGCGATACCCCCGGCACGATCATGTTCTTGTTCTTGGCCAAGTCCAGCATCAACCGGGGGTACTCCGGCCATTTCCCTTCCGCTGCGGCGAGTTGTTCCGATTCGCGTTTGTGTTTCGGATCGGCGATGGCCGGCATCAGTTGATCCTTCAAGAACGCGTTCACTTCGTCGGCGAACTCGCCGGGCTTGCTAGGCCCCAAGGGCGGGAGCACTTCGCCCGCCTTCGGAAGCTTGATTCCGTCGTGAACGGCCAAAGCAAAATCGGGCCATTTGCCCGAGACTTGCTCGAACCGCGATTTCTTCGGCAAACCGTCTTTGGGAATGTAACGGATGTACGCGGCGGGAAGTTGGTTGTTCCGCACGATGGCTGAATCGGCTTTACTCGGTTTCGGCAAGCCGGGGTGGCGCTCGGCCATGCGGTACAAGCACTCGGCATAGACGCCCCAATACCCTTCCTTGCTCGCGGAATCGTATTTGATCTTCAACTCGTTGAGTTCCTCGCGGGTGAGGCGGCAAGCGGGTGGAATGTTGAATTCCAAACGATCGCCTTTGCGTTCGAACCCGGTGGAAAGATCGACGCCCAATACGTTCTTCACATATTGATCCAGTTGTTTTATCAACACAGGATCGCTGAAGGGCCACGGCTTGGGTTGATCCCCCTTGTTCGGTTGCCATTGCCGTTTCGCCAGTTCCCATTCCTCGCGGCGGGATTGTTCGCGGTCGTGCAGTTCATTCGCCATGCGGAGCGTTTCCTCGGCACTGGCGGCGCGGGCGAGCAGCGCTTTTTGGCTTTGGGGAAGGCTTTCCCGCCACAACCGTTCGCGGATTTGTTTGATCGCATTCAAACGCATTTCGCCGCTCGTCGCCGCGAGAATTTCTTGGCGTTCGGCATCCGGCAAGCGATCCAACCACGCCGCGTAATTCTCCAAACAGTAACGGAGTTCCGATTGTTCCTTCGCGGGCAAGTTGTTCAATTGTTGGTGGAATTTTCGGAGTTGTTGCTGCCGTGGCTGCGGGAATGCGAGAAAGATTTCGATCAGTTTCTGCTGTTCCGCGAGGCTGATTTTTGTGGGTTCGCTGTCCTTGCGAGATTCTCGAACGGAGGGCTCATCATCGAAGATTTCTGCGGCGTGCAACTTCCGGAGAAATTCGAGGTCGTCCACGCCCAGCAAGAGGGGGAGTTCGTGGATCATCGGCAAATCGGCTTGATCGAACGCCTCGGTGGAATGCGCCGCGAGGTACGGCCGAGCCAGCAGGTGCGCCCCGTAACCCAACCCGGCACAAACGAGCATTGATGCGATCCAGAACGCGGCCGCCAACCCTCCGCTGCGCGTTCGCGCGACGTGGGGCACAACACCCGAACTACTCACGATGAACGCATGGGAACTCGCCGAACCGGGTTGCAGCGCCGGCTGGATTCGCGTGAGCGTGCGGTTGGTGAAATCGGCCGAGGGTTCCGACTTCGGCAAGTAATCGAGCAAGTCGAAGGTTTTCTTGTATTCCGTGGCGCGGGTGCGCACCTTCGCATCCACCGCGAGTTTCGATTCCAATTTCCGCGCTTCGTCCGGTTCGAGTTCGCCATCGAGGTAAGCGATCAACTCGGCATCGTCCGGTTCGGGTTCGCCGTCGTTCTGATGAATGTTCATAGGAATCTCCCGTTATTCCTCGTCGTGCTCGGAGTCGCTCCCGGGGGGCGGAGCGTCCATGTAAATGTAAGGTTGCAGCGCCTCGCGCAGCTTCGATCGCGCCCGGCTCAACAGCGATTTCACCGCCTTCGGGCTGAGGCCCATCACTTCGGCGATGTCCGCGTAGTTCATGTCTTCAAACTTGTTCAAGACGACCGCAACCCGCTGGCGTTCATTGAGATCTTCCAGTGCTCGGCGGATGATCGCGGTGAGTTCCTGCTGTTGCAGTTGTTGGGTGGGTGGCGATTCGCGGTCGGCCACGCCGGGATCGGCGGGGCGCAATCCGTGCTGGCCGGAATCCCGCAGATCGAGGGGCAGCGCGTGCCGGCGTTGGCGGTTGCGGATCGCGTTGAGCGCCAAGTTGTTCGCAATGGTAAAGAGCCAAGTGCTGAACTTCGCCTTCGGCGTATACTTGTGCCGGGTTTTGTAGACGCGGAGGAAACACTCTTGGGCCAAATCCTCGGCTTCATCCGAATGCCCGACGATGTGATTGAGAATGCCGACGAGCCGATTTTGGTAGCGTTCGACCAGTTCCGCAAACGCGGCTTCATCGCCGCCGCGCACCCGGAGCATGAGCCGGATATCGGGGTCGCGCATCGCCATTATCGCGCTGGTTTGGCCGGTCATGGGCTGGGGTGTGGGGTATCGGGTATGGGGTCTGGGCCCATGGGATTGAATTCACCCGTCGCTTCCATTCCGGTCTTTTCTTCGATACCCGATACCCCAGACCCCATACCCTGCGAAGCCGAACGCCGGAGTTGGCCACAGGCGGCGTCGATTTCCGAACCCTTGCGCTTCCGCACTTTCACGCTCACACCGCCGCGTTTCAGTTCCTCGATGAACGAGTTCAAATCGCTATCGAGCGGTCGTTTGAACGCTAGGCCGGAAACGTCGTTCCACGGGATGAGGTTCACGTGGGCTTTGCGGCCTTTTAGTAACCCGGCGAGTTGCTTGGCATGTTTCCGTTGATCGTTCAGTTTGCCCATCACCACGTATTCGTACGTCACTTGGCGGCCGGTTTTCTCGAAGAATTCGTCGGCGGCACCGAGGATGGCATTCAAACCGGTCTTGGAATTCGTCGGTACGATTTCGCTCCGCAGAACATCGTTCGGAGCGTGGAGCGAAACGGCGAGGTGGTACTGCTTGCCGGTGTCCGCGAGTTGGCGGATCTTCGCCGGGAGGCCCACGGTGCTGATCGTCACATGGCGGGCGCCGATCCCCAAGCCCTCCGGGCTTCCCGCAACGGCCAAAGCTTGCAGCAGGTTATCGAGGTTCGCCAGGGGTTCTCCCATACCCATCACTACGATGTGCGTGAGTCGGGCATCGGGCGAGGTCAGATTCCGAAGCCGCACCAATTGTTCGAGGATTTCCCCGGAGGTGAGGTTCCGTTCGACTCCGTTGAGGCCGCTGGCGCAGAAGACGCAACCCATTCCGCAACCGACCTGCGTGGAGATGCACGCCGTGCGGCGATCCTCTTCTTGAATGAGTACGCACTCGATCTGCTTGCCGTCGGTGAGTTGGACGAGCAACTTATGGGTTTCGTCTTGGGCATGCAGGTGTTTATCGATCCGCGTACCTAAGGGGTAGAAATGTTCCGCGAGTTCTACCCGCAACCCCTTGGGTAGATCGGTCATCTGCTCGAAAGTTTCGGCCCGGGCTTGCAGAATCCAGCGCCGAATTTGCTTAACGCGCATGGCGGGTTCCCCCCGCTCGCCGAGCCACTCCCGAAATTGTTCGGGGGCGAGTTCGAGTATCGATGGTTTCCAAGTGGGTTCGGCAATGGGAAGGGGGAGGGCCATGCGGCTATGTTACCCCACTCCGGCGTGCTGTCCAACGGATCGGCGCGAGAAACCGAACTCGGTTGCGCTTCGGCGCGAAATCTCGGCTATTCCACGAGTGCATTCCTGTGTGACTATGCACTCCGATTCTGCGGTGTGCGAAATTGAGAAATCCCGCTGCGGGCATTGGGAATCCAATCATCGGCGTGCTATTAGTTCCTCATGGATTTTTCGCCCGCGGTTGTGTGCCCCGACATGCAAGATGATCCGTTCCGCACCTACAAATCGGCCGGCAACGTTCGCACGCCCGCACAGGCGTCCGAGGCGTGTTTGGTTTTCATCTACCCCACCGGCCCGCAAATGGGTGCCCGGTACGTTTTGAAATCGGACGAAACCCTCATCGGCCGCACCGACGAATGCCAAATCCGCAACACCGATGCCTCCGTTTCCCGATTGCACGCCCGCATCGACGCCAGTGCGGATGGCTTCTCCGTCATCGATCTCGACAGCACCAACGGGACGTTCGTGAACAACGTTCCCCGGCGGCAAACGAAGCTCTCCGATGGCGACTACCTGCGGATCGGAAATTGCATTTACCGGTTTCTCGCCGGGGGAAACCTCGAAGCCGAGTACCACGAGGAAATTTATCAACTCACGGTGCAAGACGGCCTCACCGGGGTTCACAACCGGCGCTACCTGACGGAATTCCTCGACCGCGAATTGGCTCGCGCCCAGCGTTTCGACCGCCCGCTCGCTTTGGCCATGTTCGACATCGACTATTTCAAGAACATCAACGATGTCCACGGGCACTTGGCCGGGGATACGGTGCTGCGGGAACTCGCCTCGCTCTTGAAAGCCGTGGTTCGCAAAGATGAACTCTTGGCTCGCTACGGTGGGGAAGAATTCGCCATCGTGCTCCCGGAAACCGACCGGGATGCGGCGATGCTCGCCTGCGAACGCCTGCGCTGGGCGGTTGAAAATCATTCGTTCAATTGCCATTCCGTGCGATTGCCCGTTTCGGTGAGTGTGGGCGTGGCGATCAGTTCCGCCGAGACTTCCACTCCGGATGATCTGTTCCGCGCCGCCGATGTCAAACTCTACGAAGCGAAACGCAACGGACGCAACCGTGTGGCCGGTTAAATTCGATTGACACGATTCGGAAGCAACGGTATCGCACCTCCGCTCGCATGGGGGAAACACGCGGGCACATCCTGGGGGGATAACCATGCGTGGATTCGTTGCGGCGGCGCTTTCGTGCGCCGCATTGATCGGGATCGGTTGCACCACGACCGCGAAGTACCATCAGAAGAACACCGATAACGGCATCATAGAGTTGAAGCCGGGCGCCGATCCGAAGGATGCGGTCAAACTCATCGAACAGCACATCGGCAAAGATTACGAAATGGCCATCATGCCGGGCACGGCAGGCTCGGTGGCTGCGGGCAGCAACTTCAACCCGAACGCCACGGTTCAAGCGGGCCAAACCCCGACCACGCCCACTTATTACCAGTATTCCCGCAAGACGCCGACCGGAATGACGCCGAGGGGTCTGCCTCCTGTACAAATGGACGGAATGACCCAGCAAGCCGGCTTCCAACCGCAGCGGGGTAACATGCCCATGGCGGGAATCGGAAACAACGCCGCGATGCAACCGCCGGGAATGCCCTTCGGCCAGTGAGCCGGAGGTGAACTCGAAGGGCTGCTGACGATCGGTTAGCGGATCTCGTACAGTTTTTGCTGGAGTTTCGCCTTTAGGCGGTCTTCGCTCTGGATGGCGGAAGTAGACCGCCTAAAGGCGGAACTCCAACGAAGATCAATTGCGATGGCGTTCCTTTTACGAGTTTCAGTCGCGCAAGCCGCTCGCGTGGCACGTTACAACTCGACCTTGGAATGAATCTTTGGATCGTCGTCCAGTTCGGCGCGTTTCCCGGTGATGAGGGCCTTCCCGGCCGCGATCAGGTACTTCAAACCGTTGATGCCGCTGTTGTCCCAGTATTCGCCTTCCTTGCCCACCACTTTGAGGAGGAGGATGTTCGGGTCGTCTTTACCGCCGGGGAACCAGACGCTCCACGCCATCTTCCACAATTTGCGAACCTTTTCTCGATCGTCGACCAACGACGCGGTTCCCGTGAGTGAAACGAACTTCGTGGAAGATTGCATCGTAACCGCGGCGCGGTTGTCGCCGGTCAACTCGTTGACCTTTTCGGCGTTACGATCGGTGGCGAACCAAACGGAACCATCGGCTTCGACGTCGGCGAGGGCCATGGGCCGCGCTCGGAAATCTCCTGCGCTGTTGTGAGTAACCAGCATTGCAACGCCGAACTCTTCGAGGAGTTCTTTGAGCTTGATCTCGGGTGAAGTGGTCATGGAAATCCCTTTAACTCATTGAGTTCGACGGTTCGGAATCGCAACGTTGGTGCAAGCAGATGCAAACCCCGCGCCAACGAATTTGCCGCTGGGGTGCCTAGCTCGTGTTGCGGTATTGAAGAAGTGATGAGTTGGGGAACGATGCTCCAAAGGGCAGCGGCTTTTTCACCACCCGAGCGGCGGGCGGCAGCGTACCGAGTATGAACTACTCGGTACGCTGACGCCCGCCGCTCGCTTCGGAACTTCGATCAATCAGCCGTGTTGAACTTCTTCTCGTCGATCTTTTCACTGTACTTGGCTTCGGTCACTTTGCCGGAAATGAACTTCTCGCCATCGTGGGTCACTTTCAATGTCATCGGCGTCTGGATGCCATCCACCTTCTTGTAGTCGCTGAACACGGATGCTTCATCCACTTCGCCGCCGCCGCCCGGCGGCATGCCCTTGCGGGTCATCTTCACCAAGAGGTTCGTCTTGATGTCGAAGTACAGTTTCACTTCCTTTCCGTCCTTCGGCGTCACGGCGATCACCCATACCGGATCCTCGCCGACCTTCGCATCCTTCTCCGTTTTCACCGTGAAGCGCTTGGCGTCGAGCAGGGGGTAGATGAAGGTCATTTCCTGCGTGGTCAGCGCGGCCTTCAACTCGGCCTTCTCCGCGTCGCCGATCTTTTGGGATGCACCGTTGAGCGACGTCTTCACTTTGTCGCCGTTCACCACTTGGCCGATCACCAGCTTCATCCCCATGAGTTCGGTGTCGATGGTCATGCTATACTTGTCCGGCAGCATATACGCGACTTCCGCTTTGTACTTCAGGGTGGCGCCGAGCACATTCATATCGCCGCCCATAGTGAACTCGCCCGCCTTGGCTTTCTTGAGCGCCGCTTCGCCGCCGTGGGCTTCGATGGCCTTCTTGAGGTTATCGGTGGTTTCGTCGGCGCGGGCATCCGCCGCGAAGGCGACCAGGGTGAACGCGAGCAAAATCCGTTTCATGGGTAGAACCTCGTGGGGGGTGAGAGACGCGGAATAGTTTAGGCACTAGGGCAAGGGTGGCCCACGTTCTATGCCCCCGTTGGCAATGTTTCCCGAATGCAACGCTCTTGTCGGATAAGCGTGCGCCGCGCGCGACCGTGCGGTCACAACCTATTCCCACCAATTGACAGCCCCCTTCCTCAGCGGTTATCGTTACAGTGGAAATGTGATGCCCGCGGCGAACTGACCATGATGCTCCTGAACCCCGACGTTCTGACCGAAGCCAAGGGACTTTCCGTCGGCGCGTCCGGGTTCTTCCTGTTCGTCGGCTTTTTGTTGTGGGCGTGCGGTTGGCGCTGGCACCGGTTCTGGGTCGTCTTCGGTATCACCGTCGCGGCGGGGATGTTCGGGCTAACCGCCGGGCGTTCCGCCGGTACGCAAGTGTTAGTGGTCGGCGTGCTCTTGGCGGTGTCCGCCGGGATGCTGGCGATCGAACTCGCGCGGATCGGCGCCTTCCTCGGCGGCGGCACGGCGGCGTGGCTCGCGGCGGCGAATGTGGTGCCGCAGGCCCAAGAACTTTGGGCCGTGTTCCTCTGCGGCGGACTCTTGGGCATCGCACTTTATAAGCTGTGGACGATGCTCGCCACGAGTTTGATCGGCACGTTGATCTTCGCCCACGCGCTGCTGTTGATGCTCGAACAGTTGCAAAAGTTCCCCGCCGCAAAGTGGGTGACCATGAACGCCTCGGCGGTGAACGGCTTCGTGATCGGGCTAATGATCCTCGGCGTGATCGCCCAAATGAAAACCGGCGCTACCAAGTTGGAAGACGAGGCGGAAGAGGAGCACGAGGAGGAAGAAGAAAAGCCGAAGAAAGGGAAGAACAAGAAGGGCCACGACGAAGACCTCGCCAAGCTTTTGAAGAAGCTCATGCCGAGCGGTTGAGAATCACGCCCTCGTTTGCGGTTTTGCAAATAATTCACCAATATCCATCGTGAATCCTGGCAACACTTTCCCGCCATCCAACGTTCCTTCGGAATCCAACAACGTCGATTCTTCCGAGCTTGCGAAAACTTCCACAGATCGACTTTCCGGATCGATCTCCCAAACCAGTTGCGTTCCGGCTAAGAAGTATTCCTTTCGTTTCAATTCCATTTCCGATGCGGTGTTGCTTTCGCTCAACACTTCGACCGCGAGATCCGGAGCGAGATTGGGGAAGGCTTCCGTGGGGAATTCACCATTGGGGAATCGCTCGTACCGATAGAACGCGAGATCGGGAAAGCAAATTCGACCGAGGATCAGACGTATGCCTCCTTGTTCCCCCGAAGTCTCCCCGCAATCATTGGTCGCCAAATAGATACCGATCTTCCGATTGATCCTCGAAGCGATCACGGATTCTTTCCAATCCATTTCTTTCTCTACGAGAGTTCCGTCGATCAGTTCGCATCGAACGCCGCGTTGATCGAGCAAGCGCATCACGTCGGCCTCCGTGGCGGTGCCGGGTGTTGGGCGGAGCAGAATGCGGTGGGCGGGAACGCCGCCGAGCTGCTGTTGCAATTCCACGAAAGTGAAGGTTTCGGGTTCGTCGAGGACGTTACTCATGCGGGGAATATAGCACGCGGGCTGCTATAACAACACTTACAGTTGCCGCCCCCGGAGTTCCCCGCATGACGCGCCGCGTTTCCCTTCTATCCCTCGCGTTTCTCCTCGCGACCTTCGCAATCGCCCAGGACACGAAATTGAGCTACCCGAAAGCCGCCAAGGGCACCGTCTCCGACGACTACCACGGCACGACCGTCCCCGACCCGTACCGCTGGCTCGAAGACGACGTCCGCCTATCGAAGGATGTGGCCGGGTGGGTGGAAGCCCAGAACACCGTGACGCAAAGCTACCTCGCCGGGATTCCGGAACGCGACGCCATCAAGAAACGCATCACCGAACTGTGGAACTACGAACGCTACTCGGCCCCTTCCAAGGCCGGGGGCAAGTACATCTTCAGTAAGAATGACGGCCTGCAAAACCAGGCTGTGTTGTACGTGCAGGACACGCTTGATAGCGAACCGCGGTTGCTGCTCGACCCCAACACGCTGAGCAAGGACGGCACCGTGGCACTGGCCGGCTTCACGGTGAGTGACGATGGCAAGTACGCGGCCTACGGTATTGCGGAAGCCGGGAGCGATTGGAACGTGTGGAAGGTGCTGAACATCGCCACGGGCAAGCCGCTGGCGGACGAACTGAAGTGGATCAAGTTCAGCGGAGCGTCTTGGACGAAGGACAGCCGAGGCTTCTTCTACAGCCGGTTCCCGGAAACCACCGGCGAAGCGAAGTTCCAATCGCTGAACGAAAACATGAAGCTGTACTACCACCGCCTCGGCACGCCGCAGGCGGACGACGTACTGGTGTACGAACGGCCCGATCACCCCAAGTGGGGCGTCGGCGGCGGCGTGAGCGAAGACGGCCGCTATCTGATCATCAGCGTGAACGACGGCACTACCAGCCGCAAGGCCCGCATCCTTTACAAGGATTTGCTCGAACCCTTCGGCCTGCCCACGGCGCTGATCGACAACCACGAGAACAAGTACCAGTTCATCTCGAACGACGGCCCGGTCTTCTTTTTCAAGACGGAGAACGATGCCCCCAAGGGTCGCCTCGTCACCATCGACATCCGCAATCCGGACAAGAAGAACTGGAAAACGATCATCCCCGAGGCCAAGGAAACGCTGGAAGGCGTCGATCTCGTGGGCGGCGTGTTCCTCGCCAGCTACCTACAAGACGCCAAGACCATCGTGAAAGCGTACCAAACCGACGGGACGTTCCTCCGCGACGTCGCACTTCCCGGTATCGGCACCGCCTCCGGCTTCAGCGGCAAAGGCAACGATCCCGAAACCTTCTACACCTTCACCAGCTTCAACACCCCCACCGCCAGCTACCGGTACGATGTGCTCACCGGCCAAAGCAAACTGCTGAAGCAACCCAAGGTGAAGTTCTCGTCCGACGATTACGAAGTGAAGCAGGTGTTTTACCCCAGCAAGGACGGCACCCGCATCCCCATGTTTATCGCCCACAAGAAAGGGTTGAAACTCGACGGCAGCAACCCCACGCTGCTGTACGGCTACGGCGGGTTCAACATCTCGCTCACCCCGGCGTTCAGCGTCGGCCGGCTGCAATGGATGGAGATGGGCGGCGTGCTCGCCGTGGCCAACCTCCGCGGCGGCGGCGAATACGGCGACGCCTGGCACCGTGCCGGAACCAAGCTGCAGAAGCAGAATGTGTTCGACGACTTCATCACCGCCGCGGAGTATTTGATCAAAGAGAAGTACACTTCACCCGCCAAGCTCGCCATCCAAGGCGGCTCGAACGGCGGCTTGCTCGTGGGTGCTTGCATGACGCAACGCCCCGACCTCTACGGTGCCTGCCTGCCCGCCGTGGGCGTGATGGATATGTTGCGGTTCCAAAAGTTCACCGCCGGGCGCTACTGGGTGGACGACTACGGCAGCTCGGACAACAAGGATGAGTTCGCCGCGCTGGTCAAGTACAGCCCGTACCACAACCTGAAACCGGGAACGAAGTACCCGGCCACGATGGTGACCACCGCCGATACCGACGACCGCGTGGTACCCGGGCACAGCTTCAAGTTCACGGCGCGGTTGCAAGAGTGCCACGCCGGCGGCCCGCCGGTGTTGGCCCGCATCGAGGCGAAAGCCGGGCACGGAGCCGGCAAGCCGACCGCCAAGGTGATCGAGGAAGCCGCCGATCTATGGGCCTTCCTGGTGAAGAATCTGAAGATGACGCCGACGATCCCGAAGTGAAGCGGATGATGGGAGTGTTTTTGAACTGTCAACTATCGACTGTGAACTCACGACTATTTCTAACTCACCGAAAGAATCAATAGTCGTCAGTTCTTAGTCGACAGTCGTTAGTTTACCGATTGGCAGCATACGATGGATCGAGTTCCATTGCCGAGTCAGATCGAGGTCGTCGATGAGGCGACCGCCGCGATCTTGCGCACGAAGACTCCGGCGGAACGTGTGGCAATGACCTGTGATGCCCACCGCACTGCAAAGCTCTTGCTCACGGCTCAGGTTCAGCGGATGCATCCGGATTGGGATGAATTGAAGGTGCGTAACGAAGTCCATCGACGGTTGATGTATGGAACAAGCTGACATTTCATGAACCACCTTCCCTTCCTCCGAGCGATCGCCCAAGCGCCGCACGACGACCTGCCGCGGTTGGTGTTCGCCGATGCGCTCGAAGAATCGGGAGTGCCGGAGCAGGTGGCCCGTGCCCACTTCATCCGCGGTCAGATCGCGCTCATGCAACTCGAATCGGGAACGCAAGAATTT
>Ga0105046_10001543_pt1 | contig 35511 bp, 35 predicted proteins | sample MAT03_FD_78385 | JGI IMG/M metagenome (GOLD analysis project Ga0105046, IMG submission 78385) | Freshwater microbial communities from Lake Fryxell liftoff mats and glacier meltwater in Antarctica - MAT-03 (megahit assembly) | ecosystem: Environmental > Aquatic > Freshwater > Ice > Liftoff... | reverse complement strand
CTGGCAAGTCTGAACCTGGCAAGTCTGAACCTGGCAAGGCATCTTCTAAGCCCGCTCCTCCCTCTCATGTTGCTGCTGCTCCGCCCGCCTTCGATCCCAGGATCCTTTCGGCGGATGACTCCCGGTCGGGCCCTCCTGCGGACGTGGCCGAAGAATCTTGGGATGTGGAGAGCTGGGACTGGACCGTCGACGAAGATCCCCGCAAGAGTTGGTCGCGTCAGCAAGCGGCCAAGACATCGAATCGGCCCGATATTCCCGAAGGCCCTGCCCCCGCAAGCTCCGCAGTGCCGGTTGCGGCCGCTGGGCCGACGCCTGTGGCGACCGTTGCGCAGGTTGTCGCGCCTGTAGCGCAGGCCGCAGCACCCGTGGCTCCCTCACCACCTGCGGCCGTCTCGCAGCCTGCGGCTGCCGTGGCCGTCTCGCAGCCTGCGGCTGCCGTGGCCGTCTCGCCTGTAGCACCGGTTCCCGCGCCCGCATCGCCACCAACTACGTCCGGCTCGCAACTGGTGGACTTGGTGACCGAGAAGCCGGCCGAGGAGAAGTCCGCGCCGGAGAAGAAGAAAAAGAAACGCGAAAAGCCGGTACCCCCGGCCGCCGCTCCCACCGCGGCCAAAATGACGGGCGGGCCCACCGCGGCCAGGTCGGCGCTACCAACGGGCGCTCGCGCGCTGGCGGATTCCAGCACTGGCGAGTTGGAAGGGGTTTCTACCAACGACCCCACGAAGCTGGACTGGGCGATCGACCCTTCCTTGCAGTCTGCTCCTGCCGAAGGGACCGAGGCCCTGCCGATCGAGGCGCCTCCAGGTGCGGCGCCTGCCAGCGGCAAACCGGCCAGTGACGAAGACCTGGTGGCCAGCCTGTCGGGGCCAACGAAAACCAAGGGGGGCCTCGACGAGTCCTTCGCAACCCTGGTGGAAGGTCTGGAACTGACGGGCCTGATGCCTTCGCACGCCCTGCAGACCTTTCTGGAAGGACTCCCCACCCCGCCGCGTCATCCCGAAGCGATGGCTCGCGAACTCCTGAAAACTCGGCAGCTAAGCGGCTATCAAGTAGGGCTATTGCTGGGGGGACGCGCGGAAGAACTGGTGATCGGTCCCTATGTCGTGAATGAGAAGGTTTCGGAAACCGGCCAGGGCATGATGTATTCGGCGACCAACCGAACCACGCATCAGTTGGCTGCCTTGAAGACTTTCCCGCGAAAGTCGGCGGAGTCCAGTAGCTTGTCGCAGGCCACTCGGCTCGAACATCCCCATCTGGTCGTGGTGCTCGATCAGGGGCACGTCAACGACAACCTGAGCTTTCTGGCCACTGAATTCCTGGCTGGCGGCGATATGGTCCAACGGGTCCGCCGCGAAGGCCGCGTTCCGTTGTTGGAAGCGACCCGTTATACCCTGCAAGCCGCTCAGGCGCTGCTCTATGCCAAGTCGCATGGACTGCTGCACGGCAACATCAACCCAACCAACCTGCTGATCGACGACGAAGACAACGTCAAGATCTCGGACTTGGGCTGGTGCGGTATGCATCACGTTCCACCTATGCCGCACGACTCTGCCGGCGACACGCGCTCGGCAAGCGGCGGCCCGTCGGTGGCCGATCAAATTGCTCCCGAGATCTTCGCAGGTTCAGCTCCCGATATCCAAACCGAAATCTACAGCTTGGGCTGCACCTTCGCGTACCTGGTGTTGGGCGTGCCCATGAAGCTGAGCAAGTCGCTGGATGATGCGACCGATGCCTTGCCGAACATCAAGGAGTTCGTTCGCGACGCTCCGCCGGTCCTGACTCGCGTTTTTCGACGTATGGTCGCCAAGTACCGCAAGGATCGTTACCGCACTTACGAAGACGTGATCGCGGCCCTCGAAGCGATTCAAGATCCCGAGAAGCACAGCCAACTTGAGTCCACCGATGGCGGATTCACCCCGCTGATCGACAAATCGTCGCTTCCCGTGAATCCCAACACACGCATGGGGCTGGTCGCAGCCATGCTGGTCACGATCATTCTGGGTGTGGTCGCCCTTGTCCTATTCAGGTAGGGCCCCGTCCTGCGAGATAGGGCCGTCCTATCGAGGTAGGGCCGATCCTATCGAGGTAGGTGCTCGGCGCTGGGACGGTCAGTTCGTCCCCGTCCGGGCAGGTTTTCGATCACCGTATCGTTGTTGGAGATGGAACTGCCGCTCTCCGAATCCGAGTCCAGATCGAACAGACTCTGACTTGGGCCCCAGTTTGATTGCGCCAGGGCGTATTCCAGGCGGTGCCACTCCGCAACGAGTTCCGCTTCTCGAGCGGCCAATTGCCGTATCTCCTCGGAAATTGCCTGCATCCGAGCTTGCCATTTTGAGCGGGACATACCACACCTCCCCGTTCGTAGCGAAAGGGGTGAGAGGGAGAAGCATTTGAAGCTTGCGGCGCGTAACGGCTCGGCAAGTTTCAAATCAGGGGAATCTTGAACGAAGGCCGGGCTAGCCTACAGTCCTCTAGACAAACTACCATCCCTCCCTCGCATGGCAAACTTTTCCGGCCATGACTCTTGCGACCCCTGCCATCCCTGTGTCACCCCCACTCTTGCGGGGCATATCCACGGCAAAATTGCTTGACTGCCAGACAGTTACGGCCGACAATGCAAGGAGAGCGCGGTCCCCTCCCTCCCCATTCGCGCCGGGCCCCTTCGATCGACAGGCGCCGCATGAACATCCATGTGAAGTGCAAGTGCGGTAAGCTCTTCTCTGCCACCGAGAGCATGATCGGCAAGCGGGTGAAGTGCCCGAGTTGCAAGCAAAAAGTAACGGTGCCCGATCCCCGTAAAGTCTTTGCCAATCAGGTCGTTCACGACCAGATGCAACGCAATGCTGAAGTCCCCGCCAATGGGCCGCTCTCTTCGGTGGTCAACCAGGTCGGCAAGGAACTGGATCAGCTCGGAGAACAGATCAGCAAGCTGCAGGGGGAGTTGGCCGAAGTCCGCAAGCTCCTCAACAGTGCTTGATCCTTGGGCTTGATCCTTGAGCAAGCCCTAGTCGTTGAGCTGCTTCTTGCCCGGCTTTTCGATCTCGACCACAAGCCGACCTTCCCACTGCGAAGGGGTGCCCTGAAATTGGGGTGTTCCATCGACGGCGATCACCAACGGGCCCAATGCGGGCAGTTCGGTGTCGATCACGTCGCCTGCTTCCAGTCGAACATCCGCAGGGAGTTCGATCGTGGGAAGCGAAGCCGTTACCAGCGTTCCACAGGGTACGACGGGCTCCGCGGTGCTTTCCGAGGCAGCGTTGTCGTGCGGGTGCTTCGTCAGCAATTCTTCGGCCAGCTTGCGAGCGGCATCCCAGGCGAACTGAAACTCGGCGTGGCCCAGCACTGTTGTGCCTTTTACGGCAAAGCGCCATCGAAGCCCGGTGCGCAACTCGCCGGCGAATGCTGATTCCGCCGCGACACGATCCAGTGCCAGTCCCTTCAGGCAGTCGGCGGTCCGCGCGAACGCTTCGTAGTAGACGCCGGCGATACGTAGCACCATCCGCTCCTCGATCGGGGTCATCGCTCGTCCGGGCTCGAGCTGAATCGCTTCGCGTCCGCCGAGCATTCGGCCCATCAGCCAACCCAGCAGATCACTGTCGAAAGCGAGCAGCAGGCTGCCGTGTTTCGCCCCCTCGCCGGGCAACGTTGCGCGGCAAGTCCATCTTCCTGAAGGAGTCGCGGGACGGTCGGGTACTTCTTCGAGGCGCTGCGCTTCGATTTCCAACGGGGAACGAACGATCTGCGCAAGGTCCCTCGCGAAGGACTCGCCCACATGATCTAATAAAGCCTGTAATGCGACCCAACCCGGTGCGCCCGGACGAAAGGACAATCGCGTCGACGGCGCAGTTGGAATCGCTTGCGGGCCGCTTTGTGAAGTCGCCGGCGCAAGAAGCGCGTCGATCTCTTCGGCGCTAAGCACGGGTTCCGGCATGCAGGCCTCCTTTGCCTTCCGGGCGAATCACTCCCGGATCTGTCCTTCACCATAGACCAGGTACTTGTAGCTGGTCAGCTCTTTCAGGCCGCACGGACCGCGCGCGTGGAACTTGTCGGTGCTGATACCGATCTCTCCGCCTAGTCCAAACTCGCCGCCGTCGTTGAAACGGGTGCTGGCGTTCACGATCACTGCAGAACTGTCGATATCGCGGGTGAACTGCCGCGCCGCGGCTAGATCGGCGGTCAGGATCGCCTCGGTGTGGCCTGAACTATAGCGATTGATATGCCGGACGGCGTCTTCAAGAGAATCCACGACGACCGCTGAAAGGATCGGCCCCAGGTACTCAGCCGCCAGGTCGGCTTCCGTTGCTTCCACGGCGCCAGGCAGTATCGCGCGTACCCGCCGATCGCCGCGGATCTCGACCCCGCGTTCCGCCAGGGCTTTGCCCAAGCGAGGCAGGAAGCGAGCGGCTACGTCGACGTGCACCACCAGCGACTCGGCCGCGTTGCAGACTCCCATCCGTTGGCACTTGGAATTGATCGTAATCCGTTCGGCCATTTCCAGGTCGGCAGCGCGGTCAACGTAGACATGGCAGTTGCCGGCAAAGTGCTTGATAACCGGCATGCGGGCCTCGGCAGCCACCCGGCGGATCAGCCCCTCGCCACCGCGCGGGATGGTAACGCTGATGTAATCGCTGCGCTGGAGCAGATGTCCCACCACGTCGCGATCAGCGGTGCCGACCAGTTGCATGGCGTCGGCAGGCAGGCCTTCTTCCACGGCCGTTTCGGTCAATAAGTCGGCAATCGCTTTATTCGAGTGCAGGGCCTCTTTGCCACCGCGCAGGATCACCGCGTTGCCGCTCTTCACGCAGAGGGCTGCTGCGTCGGCGGTCACATTGGGCCGCGACTCGTAGATGAAAAAAACCACGCCCAGCGGAACGCGGACCTTCTGTACCTCGAGCCCGTTGGGGCGGATGCTCGATTCGATGATCTCGCCGATCGGATCGGCCAAGAGCGCAATCTCTTCCAGGGCCAGGGCGATCTTCTCGATGCCCGCGGGTGTGAGCCGCAGCCGGTCGATCGCGGCGTCGGTCAGACCGTAGCCGGGGGCCGCTTCCAGATCGCGAGCGTTGGCTTCGACGATCTCGGGCGTCCGGTCGCGCAGCACCCGTGCCGATCTCCGCAGCCAGGCCTGCTTCTGCTTGCCAGTGGTGCGGTTCAGTGCCTGCGAGGCCTCTTTGGCCCGTTTGCACAGGTCGAGCGCGTAGGCTTTGAGATCAAGCTGGGGGGCGACGGTGGCCATAAGTCTTTAGCTAGGCAAAGGTAAGATCGAAATTCGGCCTCAAAGCCGCACGTTTTTAGTATGCCGCAACCGGGCCGGAACGTCAACGCGAGGGGGAGGGCGATGCTCGCGAGGCGAAACCGGCTTCCAAACCTTGGCAATGGTGGATGGCGGAGATTATACCTGGGGCCACCGAGACTCATTCTCCTGCAGTATGACAGGTTGATCTATGAAACCGTTCGCGCTCCTCTTTATTGCTCTTGCCAGTTCCGCTGCCGCTCAAGAGTCGCCGTATGCGAACCTGCCGGCCGCCGATTCTCCGTATTATCGGGTTCGTTATGAGGGCTCGACGGAGCCAGGCGAACTCATCTATCCGGTGAGCTTCACGGTTTGGATCCCACCTGGCGTGAAGACGCTGCGTGGGGTGATCGTGCATCAACACGGTTGCGGCGAGGGCTCGTGCAAGTCGGGGCAGACCGGCGCCTTCGATCTGCATTGGCAGGCGCTGGCCAAGAAGCACGACTGCGCGTTGATGTCGCCTGTCTTCGAGCAGCCGGAGAAAGCCGACTGCCAGATGTGGTGCGATCCTCGCAAGGGATCCGACGTTTCGTTTCGGAAAGGGCTGACCGAACTGGCAGCCAAGTCGAGTCACCCTGAACTGGCCACCGTTCCATGGGCACTTTGGGGACACAGCGGCGGCGGGCACTGGGCCGGAGGCATGACGTTGCTGCATCCCGAGCGCGTGGCCGCCGCGTGGCTTCGCTCCGGTGTTCCGCCGATCGCGGCCATCGAAGGGAAGCCAGCCCCGTACACTATTTCGGAGGCCGCATGCCAGGTGCCCTTGATGTGCAATCTGGGAACCAAAGAAGGAGTCACTGATAAGGCCGGTCGCTTTGCCGGAGTCTGGCCCGGGAACGAAGCTTTCTTCCTGGCCGTGCGAGCCAAGGGTGGGCTGATCGGTGTGGCGATCGATCCTCTTTCGAGCCACGATTGCGGCAACCAGCGCTACCTGGCCATTCCGTGGCTCGACGCCTGCTTGACCGCCCGATTGCCTGCCAAGAGCGGCGAACCGTTGAAGTTAATGGCCAACGAACACACGTGGCTCGCGCCGTTGCAAGCCGGCGAGTCGAATGTCGCCGCACCCGTTGCCGCGGCGAAGTTCGAGGGGGCCTTGGAAAAATCCGTCTGGCTGCCCAACGAGACGGTGGCCGCCGCTTGGGCGCAGTACGTGAAGGACTCCGTAGTGTCGGATACCACCCCGCCTCCGGCTCCTACCGACCTGCGCGTTGTCGGCAATGTGTTGAGCTGGTCCGTCGAGGCCGATCTTGAGAGCGGGCTGGCCAGCTTCATCATCGAGCGCGATGGGCAGGTTCTGGCCAACGTGCCGGAACAGGGCAAGAACCCTTTCGGCCGGCCGATCTTTCAGAACCTGTCCTACAGCGACACTCCCACGCAACCGCTGGTAGAAATGAAGTTCACCGACACCAAGGCGGAAGCCGGCAAGTCGCATCAGTACCGAGTCATCGCCGTGAATACGGCCGGGCTGAAATCGAAGTAGTGCCACCCGCAGGGCCTGAGGTGGGGCCTGAACTCTACAACTCGGCCTCGGAAACCGACGCCAGCGCCTCCAGCGTTTCCGCGACACGCATCGCCGTGCGCGGCCGCGCGGTCGGCGCCTTGGCCAGCATCCGCGCGATGAGCTGATCGAGTTGCTGCGGGATCTCGGGCACGAGCTTGCTGGGCGGAACGGCCGTATCCTGCGCGTGCATGCGAGCCAGTTCTTCTTCGCTGTCGGCCACGAACGGCGGCCGCCCGGTCAGCGCGTGATAAAGCGTACAGCCCAACCCATAGATGTCGCTGGCCGTGCTGGCCTCTTCAAAATCGGCCGCCACTTCTGGGGCAAGGTATTCAGGCGCAGACAAAAACACCGGCCCCCCCTTGGGTCGGACATCGATGCCGGGGCCGTCGAGATGGCTGAGCGAGTCCGACGCCAGCCCCAGCCCCATCAATTTCACCTGGCGATTCTCGTTCACCCACAGATTGTGCGGCGAGACGTCGCGATGCACGATCTCCTGCTCATGCAGATGGACAAGCCCGTTGGCGGCGTCGCGCACAAAGCGGCAGGCGTCGGGGATGCTTAGCTTCGCGCCGCTGGCCAGCAACTCGAACAGACTCCGGCCCACCAGGTTTTCGATTGTCAGGAAGTAAGCGTCCCCTGACTGCCCCATCTGATACGTCCGCACCACATTGGCGTGGTTCAACTGCGTCGAGATGCGGGCTTCACGCTGAAAGCGGTTCTGTGTGGTCTCTCGCTGCGGATCGTTGGCATCGCAGCGAACCAGATTCAAACAGACGGGAAAGTGCAGCTCGCGATGCCGTGCGCGGTACATGCCGGCCAGACGGCCGGAGTCGATGCGGTCGAGTATCTGATAGTCGTCGACCGACAGCGGCTTGTCGCTGGCGCCGCCGAGCACCTCGATCTGGTACTTGGTAAGGATTCCTTCGCCTGCCAGTCGGGCGAGCAGCGCCTGGATGCTCTCTTTCTCGTTGCCCCGCGAAGGAGCCGCCATATCGACCGGTTCTGCAACCGCTTCCGCTACGGGCTCGGCGACAGGCATCGCCGGCGACTTTTGCGCCTTGAGCCATTCCGCCAGCACGGTGGCCAATTCGCCGGCCGTGCCGTAGCGCTTCTCGCGCTTCTTGGCCATCATCTTCTTGCAGATTTCGATCAGACTCTTGGGGACCTCGGGCCGCTTCTCGGCGATCGGCGCGGGTTCTTCGGTCTGATGCTTCATCAACCTCACGGCCATCGAGCCCTCGGGATAGGGCGGATGGCCGACCAGCATGAAGTAGAGCGTGCAGCCCAGGCTGTACAGGTCGGCCCGCGGATCGACGTTGTGGCTGTCCAGCACTTGCTCGGGGGCCAGGTAGTCGACCGTGCCCAGCACATCCTCGTTATGGGCGAGCGTCAGGCTCTCGGCGTCCGACTGTCCCGAGATGCGAGCCACGCCCATGTCCAGGATCTTGAGAACGCCTTGCGTATCGACCACCAGGTTGCCGGGCTTGATATCGCGGTGGATCATCCCCCGGTCGTGCGCGTGTGCCAGTCCCTCTGCCGCCTGGCGGATGTAGTCGGCTGCCTGTTCGATCCCCAATGGGCCATCTTTGTCGATGGACTTCTGCATCTCCTGCCCTTCGACATATTCCATGACCAGGAAATGGAGCGAGCCCTCCTGGTCGATGTCGTAGGCCTTCACGATGTTCGGGTGGTCGAGCGCGGCCGTCGCCCGGGCCTCCTGATAGAACCGCTTCAGGTACGAGGCATTCTCCACCAGCGCGGGGGGGAGAATCTTGAGAGCCACCGGGCGGCGCATCTGGATGTGCTCGGCCAGATAAACTTTGGCCATGCCGCCGCTGCCGAGAGGTCCCAGCAGCTTGTACTTGCCGAGGAAAAAGCCCTGATAGAGTCCCTGCCGCATCTTCTGGTCTTGCCAGGGAGTGAGCAGCTTGAGCGACATCAGCCGCTCCGAGAGCTGCAGGCCGGAGACGGCGGCCAGGCCGTTCTCCATCTGTAGTTCATCAAGGACGCGGTCGATGACCTCCGCTTCCACGAGCCGGCTGCGGAGCAGGACACCGTGATAGGACTTCGGATCGGGTTCTGTCATCGTGAAGCAAGACCGTGAGGGGGAGCCAGTCAATGCGGCTGCCTATGTTATGAGGGGCACAGCGGATGAGGGCAAGCCGTCTCATCGCCGGCGGAGCGCGAACCTTACTGGCCCCAGCACTTGTCGAAAGGTTGAAAGCGAGAGCATTGAAATGGCGATGCGAGTATGGCTGAATGCCAGTTGCGTAAAATCGCGGAACCTGTAACAATGCCTCCCTTCCGAGAGTTCGGGGCGTGGCGCAGCCTGGCTAGCGCGCTTGACTGGGGGTCAAGAGGTCGCAGGTTCAAATCCTGTCGCCCCGACTTTAAGTGCTGTAATGGCAATGACTTGCGAAGTGGAGTTGTGTGACAGAAATGTGTGACAAATTCCTGTGATAACTCTGTGACAAGTTTGCAGAGCTAAATCACTCGCAAGGTCACTGCCCACGAAGCCTGAACCCGAAAGCATTTTGCTTTCGGGTTCTTTTTTTGTACCCGTCTTGGAAAATCTCCCTCGCCCCAAAGTATCTCGGCCAACGACCTGATGTGGGAATTCTTCCATAATAACAGGTTGAAGTGATTCTAATTTCCGGCCTCAATCAGTTGCCGTATGAGGTTCTCGCCAATCCGGTAGAAGTCTCGACAATCGTCGTTGGCGTCCGAGCCGGTGTTGCACAGGATCACGACCGCAACGCCGGGCTTCTCGCAAAGTAATGGCACATTTTGAAGCCGGTCGTGCCGCCGTTGTGCCACCACACTTGCCTGCCGCTCATCTCTTGCACGAACCAACTCAGCCCGACGCTCGTGTTGGCAAAAGCCGGATATCCACGGCGGCAGGCGTGAAGATCGGTGACGGAGCCATCGTAGCCGCACGGTCGGTTGTGGTGAGTGACGTACCAGCCTATGCGGTCGTCGGCGGCAACCCGGCCAAGGTCATCAAGCAGCGTTTCCCCGATGAGGTTGCGAACGAACTGCTGGCGATCAAGTGGTGGGATTGGCCGGTGGAAAAGATCACTCGGAACCTGCCCGCCATCGTCGGGGCCGATTTTGCGGCTCTGAAGAATGCAAAATGACGAAAGAGAACTATGCCAAAGGTTGTCCTGTTCATCGCCACGAGCCTCGACGGTTACATCGCCAGTTCCGATGGAACCGTGGACTGGCTGTTTCACGATGCCGACTACGGGTACACGGAGTTCATGGCGTCGTTGGATGCCGTGGTGATGGGAAGGAAGACTTGGGAGCAGGCCAAGACATTCGAGGCCGTTCCCTTCGCTGGAAAGCAGGTGTTTGTCTTTTCCCGCACGCTTACGGCTTCGAGCGACGAACGCATTCACCATGTTCAAGGGGAGGTGGGAGCCGTCGTCGCAGCAATGCGGCAGAACATCCAAAGAGACTTATGGCTGGTCGGTGGAGGCGACCTGATTCGGCAGTTCATCTCGCATCGTTTGATTGACGAGTTCCGCCTGTTCGTTCATCCGATCATCTTGGGAGCGGGCGTCCCGCTCTTTCTGCATCACTCCGAACGAACGAATCTCACATTCGAGGGGAGCCAGTCGTTTCCCAGCGGGTTGGTTGAACTCCGGTATCGGCTGAAGCAGGGCGGACCAACTGCATGAGTGGACATTCTGCAGCGACCGAGGACTTCGAGCAGCTCGACATTCGGGTGGGCCGGGTGATCGACGTGCAGCCATTCCCCGAAGGGCGATACTAAACGCACATCCTCTTGATCGACTTCGGTTCCGAACTTGGCACGAAGAAGTCGCTGGCGAAGCTGGCCCCAAACTACACAGGGGCAGAATTGATCGGCAGGCAGATTCTCGCCGTCGTGAACTTCCCGCCGAGACAAATCGGCAAACATCTCTCGGAAGTGCTGACGCTGGCGTGCCGGACGAAAACGGCAACGTCATTCTGTAACGCCCCGACCGAGACGTGCCGTTGTGCGGCAAACTGTATTTAAAAGGGGAACACGCCATGACCACCTACAGTCACGCCCTCGATCTCGCCAAAGAAGCCGAACCACCAACGGACGGCATCCTGAGCCGTACCGTCTTTCAAGATGACCGGATCAAGGCGGTCGTCTTCGGTTTCGGCCAGGGCCAAGAGCATTCGGCGGCGAAACCGGCCATGCTCTTCTTCGTGAAGGGCGAGTCGAGCCGAGGCCTGGGCGATGACATGCAGGCGGCCCAAGCCGGAACCTGGGTCCACATGCCAGCGAATTTGAAGCACTCGATCAAGGCCAAAACGCCGGTGGTCATGCTGCTGGTGCTGTTGAAGTGAGCATCCTGGCTCCGTCTTGGAGACTTTTCTGCCGGTCCTTGACTAAAACAGACAGGTCTGTATACTTTGGGTATGAGCAAGACACAAACCAAGCAATCCGACGCCCGCCAGCGGATCGTGGAAACCGCCGAGAGGCTGTTCTACGCCGAGGGAGTTCGGGCGGTTGGGATTGACCGCATCATTGCCGAGGCGGAAGTGGCGAAGATGTCCCTCTACAACCACTTCTCCTCGAAAGACGATCTGATCCTCGCCGTGTTGCAATACCGGGAAGAGAAGTTCGATGCCATGTTCGAGAAGTGGATGGAACGCCACGTCAATACAGGGAAGGATCGGTTGGAGGCATTTTTCGCCGCTCTCAAGGATTGGTTCGAGAGTCCCGGCTTTCGGGGCTGCATGTTCATCAACTCCTGCGTGGAATTGGCGGACGCTAAGCACCCAGCCTCGAAGTTCTCGTCCAAACACAAGGAACGATTCCACGAGATGCTACGAGGAGTCATCGAGGAGACCGTGGGGGCCAAGTCCGCAGAGGCGACCGCACCTGCCATCGCTTTGTTAGTTGAAGGAGCAATTGTGACCGCCGTGATGCAGCAATCATCGACACTGGCTGACGTGGCGAGAGACGCTGCGTTGGCATTGGTCGCCAAGGCCAAACGAAAGTAGGGAGCGAACTTACTCTCTCTTTTTTACAATGAAATAAACAGACCGGTCTGTTTACTTGACTGAAACACATAGCCCAGGAGACTGAATCATGACCACCCTGAAGACTGCTGCAATTGCACTGGCTCTAACCCCACTCGTGTTGTTCGGTTCTCATGCCGACGCTGCTGAACCGCAGATGCCGCCCAAGCAGGTCTTGCACCGCACGATCAAGATTGACGGCCTCGACATCTTCTACCGAGAGGCCGGTCCCAAGGACGCTCCCACCGTCCTGCTTCTGCACGGATTCCCGACTTCCTCGCACATGTTTCGCAACCTGATCCCAGCTTTGGCCGACAAGTATCACGTCGTTGCCCCGGATTATCCCGGCTTCGGCAGCAGTTCGGCCCCGTCCGTCAAAGAGTTCGATTACACGTTCGACAACTTGGCGAACATCATCGAGAAGTTCACTGAGAAGGTCGGACTGAAGACGTATTCGATCTACCTGATGGATTACGGTGCCCCGGTGGGGTTCCGGCTGGCAGCGAAACACCCAGAGCGTGTCCAAACACTGATCGTGCAGAACGGCAACGCCTACGACGAAGGGATCGACAACGAATTCTGGAAACCGATCAAGGCGTACTGGAAAGACCGGAGCAAGGAAAAGGGTGACGGACTGCGTTCGCTGCTGACTCTCGATGCAACAAAGTGGCAGTACACCGCTGGCGTTCGCAATTTGGAGACGATCAGCCCCGACACGTGGGGTCATGTGCAACCGCTTTTGGATCGTTCCGGCAATCAAGAGATTCAACTGGCTTTGTTCTTCAGCTACGGCAGCAATCCGCCCCTATATCCGAAGTGGCAGGAATACCTCCGAAAGCACCAACCGCCGACGCTGATCCTCTGGGGCAAGAACGACCAAATCTTTCCTGCTGCGGGGGCGGTCCCCTTCAAGCGTGACCTGAAGAATTTGGAGTTCCATTTGCTCGATACCGGTCATTTCGCTCTCGAAGAGGATGGGACAGTGATCGCCACGCTGATCCGTGATTTCCTCGGCAAGCAACTGGTGAAGTAACCCCAGACCTCTATTCGCAACCACCAATACAGACCTGTCTGTACTTTTTGATCGGGTACCGCTGTGCCGGGTACGTTGCTCGGCACGACACGCCCTAGTGTTCCTAAGAAACTTTGGAGAAGAACGATGCAACGCCTCAAGTCCGTCAACCCACAAATCGCTCAGGGCCGCACCAAGGAACTGCTCGAAACCGTCCAGCAGGCCTTCGGGGCCATCCCCAACACCGCCAGGGTGATGGCGAATTCGCCTGCCGTCCTCGACAGCTTCCTGGCCTTTGCCACGGCAATGGGCGAGGCAAAGATCGGCACAAAGCTACATAACCAAGTGAAGCTCACGACCAGTGAAACGAACTCCTGCGATTACTGTACGTCGATCCTGAGTGCCGTGGCTCCTTCGGCGGGCTTGTCTGCCGCAGACATCCTCGCAGGTCGCACGGGCATGTCCGAAGACCACCGTACCAAGGCTGCTCTGGCGTTTGCCAACGATGTACTGGAGAGCCGAGGCAAGGTCAGGGATCAGCAACTCGCCGCCGTGCAGGAAGCTGGATTCGGTGACACGGAAATCGTGGAGATCGTTGCCAGCGTGGTGCTGGGCTGCTTCACGAACTTTCTCAACAACGTGGCCGATACGGAACTCGACATTCCGAAGGCCAAGCCGGTCGAAGCCTGCTCGACGGAAACCTGCGGGACTGAGGCTTGCTCAGTGCATTGATCCACATACTTTCGACCGGGTGCTTGGCCCGATCCAAGCCCCCGGTCTTTCTTCGATCACCTAGAGATTAAAGGGACAAGGCCATGACCGTCATCCGACCACCTTTCACGTTGGAAACCGCCATCGCCAAAGTGCGTGCCGCTGAGGATGCGTGGAACAGCCGTGATCCCCAGCGTGTGTCTCTTGCCTACTCCGTAGATTCCGAGTGGCGAAACCGAGATACGTTCCTCCGGGGTCGCGATCAGATTCGAGACTTTCTGACCGGCAAATGGGAACGGGAACTCGACTACCGGCTTACCAAGTCGCTGTGGACCTTCACCGACAATCGGATCGCCGTCCGCTTTCAGTACGAGTACCACGACGCTCTCGGTCAGTGGTTTCGGGCCTACGGAAACGAACTCTGGGAGTTTGACGACGAAGGGCTGATGCGGCGTCGGGAAGCCAGCATCAATGACGTGCCGATCCAAGAACTCGAACGCAATTTCCACTGGCCCGCACCCGGTCCACGACCAGCGGACGACGCCGGTATCCCAAACGTGAAGTAGTAAGGAGTTTAACCATGCGTCAGTATTCCAGCGACATTGCTTTCACTCCGTCCGTGAAAGCCATTCAGTCCGACAAAGGTTCTCGGAGCAGCTACGCCCGCATGGAATTGGGCGGGAGTTGGGAAACGACCGTGACACCCGAATTCACGGCGTTTCTCTCAGACTTGGATATGTTTTACCTTGGCACGTCCAACGCCGAAGGGCAACCCTACATCCAGTACCGGGGCGGCTCGCCGGGGTTCCTCAAGGTCGTGGACGAGAAGACGCTGGCATTTGCTGACTTCGGCGGCAATCGCCAGTACGTCACGCTGGGAAACCTTGCCGAGAATTCCAAGGCGTTCATCTTCCTCATGGACTACGCCCGGAGCCGACGCATCAAGATTTGGGGCACTGCCCGTGTGGTCGAAGGCGATTCCACTTTGCTGGACCAACTTCGTGATCCGTCGTATCCCGGTAAGGTTGAGCGGGCCATCCTGTTCGAGATTGAGGCGTGGGACGTGAATTGTCCGCAGCACATCCACAAGCGGTTTTCACAGAAGCAGGTTGCCCCGGTCATTGAGCAACTTCAAGCGAGGATCGCAGAACTCGATGCCAAACTGATCGATGAATCATCTCGGTTCGCTTAGACTGTCGGGAGCCAAGGACGCTCGGTCATGCTGGCCTACTTCAGAGATCGAAACTGATGGGGAGCGTCAAAAGAAGAAGCGGCCTGTGCATAGGAGGGGACCCCCTGCAGGGACCCGGCTCCCCAGCTTTTTGAAAACAATTTCGGCAATTTAATTTTTGCAACACGATTGCCCCAGCAACCACTACCCCACTCCAGCCGGAACAATCCCCATCCCATCGTAGACCTTTCGCCCGTACCGATGGAGTGCGACTCGCCACTGAGTCGGACCATCAAACTGGTCGTGGAACACATCTGCTGCTGTTAGATCACCGACGACGTACCATCTCCGCCGAGCGACTTCGTTGTCGAGCCAGCCGGAGAACCATGCGAGATGTCGGTCGTAGATTCGCAATCGATTGGCCCGTCGCATCGCCAACTCGACCGCTGCGGGGGTCGTCGAGAGCCAGACACCAGAGCCCACAGCGAGTTCACCAGCTTCCTCACAGTCATGAAGAACAAGGACGGGGCCAACAACCTTCCCGCCGTTTTGCACGAACGCATCCATCGACCGATCCACTAGAGATATGTTGAGCGGTCGGGCGGCAGTGCAGTCTGACAAAAAGTCGTTCGACGCCTGTGTCGTTGGCCTGTTCAGCACCAGCCCCGAAGCTCCCTTGTTCGAGTGTAAGAGGATGGCGACAACCGTCTCGATGAACTGGCGAGGCGGGTCAACCGGCGATGACACCAGGATTCTGCCTTGAGTCGATTTGCACTTATTCGGCACCTCCCACCGCCCGTCGGAGACCTGCCATCCGACGTGATGCATCCATCGCTTCATATTCTCGGCGTCGAGATCAGACCCATTGGTCTGTAGGAGCGTCTTTTCTTCCGTTCTTACCCAGAACATCGAGAACGTGAGGGGATGTCCAACATACGTGCCCTCTGGAAGCTGAGTGATCTCCTCGGCACATTCGATTTCGTGTGGGGACAGCTTGTCGCCATCGTCATCTTCAGCCGGAAAGTCGTCTGGATCATCGGTCATCCTGGCAAGCATGTCACGCTCGTCAAGAATCCTCTGGAGCTTTCGCATTCCGGCCTTCGTGCGGAACTGTATAGCTCCAGTCGCATCGAGGCTAAAATCCACGTCGCGGCATGTTCCAAAGCACGGTTCCACTACAGGAAGCTCGACGAGCAGATCGGTCAGGCCGAATGTTTCAAGTAGTCGGTAGACATCGCTGACGTAGGTGCTGAGGATGTACAAGACGACGCGGTCGAATGTCAGTGTGTAGAAGTCCATATTTCACCATGTATTTGAGGTTCTCCGCCGCCATGACAGATGGGGAATTTGGGAGTTCGCGGGCTAGTAGGTCACCCGATCCGTCGCCTCCAGAAGCTGTTGGCCGGTTCGCTGGGTGTACCGGGCAGTCGTGTTCAGCGATTCATGGCCAAGGATTTGGGCAAGGGAAACGAGATCGTTCTGGTTGTCGGCCAGGAATCGATGAGCAAACGTGTGGCGTAGAAGGTGCGGGTGGAAGGAGACGCCAGTGATCGCCGAATACTTGCCGCAAAGCATGCGGACACCTCGGTCAGTGAGCGGACCGCGTTCTCCGACGAAGACCCTCTGGGTGCCCACAGGTGGACGACTCTCCAGGTATGCCGCCAAGGTTCGCCGAGCTTGAAGCGGCAATGGCACCGTGCGTTGCTTGTTGCCCTTTCCAGTGCGAAAGACGACCGATCCTCCTCGTTCGCTCAACGTCAGGTCAGTGAGTTCCAAATTCACGAGGTCACCGACGCGACAGCCGGTGAAGAGCAGGACGGAGAAGATCGCATTCGCACGCACGTCGCCGCGAAGTTCAACCTCACGCAGCAGACGGCGGACCTGGGCAGCTTCAAGACCCTTCGGTGCCAACGGCTGGCGACGAAGTTCCTTGACTGGCTCGGCTGGGTTCTTCAGAAGCTGCCCCTGCTTCACCAGCCACTCGCAGAATCTGCGGATGGTCACCAGGGAACGATTTACAGTTGAGACTGCTTGCTTTCGGTCACGTCGAAGGTGATCGCGGAAATCAGAGACATCGCGGGTCGAGATTCGACCAATGCAGAATGGCTCGGCGTTGGCACTAAAGAACCAGCGTGCGAACTTTCGGATGTCTTGTGTGAAGGCTCGCCGACTCTCCTGGGCAAAGTCGTGGGCGGCAAGGAAGGCAGAGAAGAGGTGCCCCTCATCCGGGCCGATAGGAACGCCCTCGAAAACATTATCGGAAGAATTCTGCACGGCTTATCTCCACGAAGTAGACACGATTTGGACAGGTTTGGTGCTTTACTCGTCCGGTATTGCTTCTTATCGCTCCACATTGCCGGCAGAATCCTGACGCTTCAGATGCAGGAAAAGGGTACGAAGCACCTCCCCAGAAGCAGGGGATGGGACCCCGTGTGGGAACAGAACCTTGACCGTCTGTTCCACCTGGGCGGCGGTCGCATCGAGTCCCAAGGACCGCAGTCCTTCGAGGAGAGCGGCGTGTGGGTTCGGCTTGGCTGCTGATCGCGGCTTGGGCTTGGCCACCTTTGGCCGTTGTGTCGGCGTTATGGTCGTGATGCGGCGTGCATAGAACATCACCGGTCGCCCATCGACTCCGCAGTTTCTCTTCCTGACTTCGAGGCAAGTCTGTTGCAGAGTCTCGTCGTAGAAGGGACGGCCTGTCTCAGGATTACGGAGCGGTGCGGGGAAAGTGGTGCCAATCAGTTGGTAGAACCTCGCACGCGACAGGCCGACCATGCGGGCCATCTCTGCGATGCAAACGACGACCTTCTTGTCCTCAATCACTGGCCACCTCCTTCATCTGTCTCTGGACCAACTCACGCCCCATAGCCGTCAGTTGTCTTCTTCCTTGGTCGTCCTTCAGAATCAGCCCTCCTCGTATCAAGAAGGGTTCGGTGACTTGGCTGACGGTCCGTGTGGGCAGGCCGAGCATCGAGGCGATCACGTTCAGACGAGTAGAGCCATCTGCCACGATCTCCAGGTATCGCTGCTCAGTCCGGCCCAGGCCGAGTTCGTCGATTCCCTCCAACGAGCAAGCACGTTCAAGATGTTCGCGACCAATGACATTCTCACCCTGAGACCGGCAGACTCGACGACATGCTTGGAGCAGTCGCAGGGCGAGGCGTGGTGTCCCCTTCGACCGACCTGCGATCTGCAACAGAAGTTCGCCGTCGATCTCCCAACCCAACCCTCTTGCACGCAGTCGTGTAAGTTCGGCCAGTTCTTCGACGGAATAGAACTCGAATCGCAGGACCAACTTCATCCGATCACGAAGAGGTTGCAGCAATGCGTACTCGTCGGTCGTGGAAAGAAGCAGCGTGAAGTTCGCAATTGGGATGCCCTGTGGTGTTCTTCCGCCGATGTTGGCGAAGACCTGTCGCTTGTCGATGGCCAGATACAAAGCGGTCTGAAAGTCCTTCCTCATCTCATGGCACTCATCGATGTGGACGACGGCACGGTCCTTGGCTTCAAGGAGGAGGGCATTCAGATCGGCGGGTGACCGGATCGACTGGCCCAACACCTCGTGGAAGTCGGCGGCCATTTCCTGGGCGATGACTTCTGCTAGTTGGCTCTTCCCGACGCCAGGGGGGCCACAAAGCAGGCAGGAAGATACCGGTGTTCCATCGGTGAAGGCGGCGTCGATGGCAACCTTCACCTGCTCGACCACGGATCGCTGTCCGATGATGTGTGACAACGATGATGGGCGTGCGTCATTGATTTCGTTCATGTTTCCTCCTACACGATGATTGCTTGTGGTTTTCGACTGAACGCCAAGAGGTAGTCGCTTGCCTTGCTGGCCTGGGCCGCTGCCCGCAGGATGGCACTCGGGTCGTCTCGGAGTTCTTTGAGCCAGGACGACAAGTATCGGGTCGAGTTTTCGAGGTCGTCGCTTCCTGGCACATTGAGTTCGGCTGCCACATAAGAGGCTCCGATCTCGGCAATGAGTTCGCCCATCGCGTAGGAACCAGTCCAACCGAGTCGAATCTCGGACCAGTGCATCAATTCGTGGAACAGGGTGCAGACGTACTCCTTGGCCGACTCGAACTGCGAGCGATGCGGAACCGAGATGAAATCGCCATCGTGATGATTCGGCCACGAATCGACCGGAGACGGTCGTCGGTAGTAGGCCTTGTCGCCGCCGAAATGGATCTCTGCACCCGTCGCTTCGATCATGTCCTGGGCGACTTGGAAATCAGGCTTCACGGGCTCAGTGGGCACCGAAGGCCGAAGGGCAGCGAAGTCACCTTCGACCTGATCCAAATTGAAGACCGTGAAGAACTTGAGAAATCGAAAGCTCTCCTTCCGTTCATCGCCGTCTTCATCAGTGACCGTGCGGTTCACCGGCTTGTACAACACGATCTGGGTGCCCCACTCACCAGCAGGCACGTTGGTGGGACGACGCTTGACTTGACCACCAAGGCTCTCCCATTGCCGATAGGTGCCCCACCATCGGCTGGAATACCCACGATCCATTGCGGTCAGTTCCAACAGCAGCGGGTTGATGCCGCGATAGACATTCTTGGAAGCGACGTTCGAGGGCAAGCCGGAGTTTGGGTCCGACGACCATGGCCGACGCCAAGGAAGCAACCCCTTCTCAAGACCAGCAATGATGCGATTGGTGATCGATTCGCGAATGTCGTTCGGGCTCATGCTCGTCTCTCCTTGATGGGTTGGTTGTCCCCATTAAGACCAGAATCGAATTCAGCAGTTCGCGGGGTCACTTTTTGGACCCGCTATTCCATTCAGCCAGCTTCCGCATGTAGACCGGAAGCGACTGCTTGAAGTACGGGACGTAGACAACTACCTCGCCCTTCTCGTACTCATGCCATGCATCCGAGTCTTCCTGCCTGGCGAGGGCCATCGCCTGACGCAACTTGTCGCCAGTGGGGTCTAGCAGCGTCAGGATCGAGCCCCGTCGGACGTAGAGAGGGATGCGAGTCACTTCGTCCTGCCACCTCACATCCACATCGTTCGGATCGGTGATCGTGAGGATGATCTGGCCAGCCTTCTTGTGGGGTCTATTCGGCTCTTGTCCCGCAGTCGTGCGAAGTGCTGTCGTCCAGATCTCACCGGGTCGAATCTTGCTCTCCGAATTCCACACGGCGATCCCACCTCGTTGGGAAAACCAACTCCATACGGTTGGGGCGTCTTCGGGGATGATGCAGTGCTTGGCCATGACCGCTCCGCTCCTCAGTAGTCTTCAGGTAGCAGGACGCAGGTGCTGGACCGATCAGCCTCAGTGATGACCCACAGCTTCTTGCCCTTGTTGGTGAGATATGCCGAGAGCAGTCGCTCACCCTCGATCAAGGCGTCGTCGTTGGCCTGCTGGTCATCCGAATCGACCAGCCCCCAATCACCGACGACATGACGGTGGAGGAACTCGGTCGGGCTTTGACCAGCTTCGGCCAGTACCTCAAGGGCGGCAGGGGTGGCTACGACTTGGCCGAGGGGGAATTTCGCGGTTGCCATCAGTAATGCTCCTTGAAGGAGAAGTAGAAGCGGGGATTGTGCTGGAACTCCAAGCTCCCCTTTACGCCGTCCGTTCGACGCCGAACGACGACTACGGGTGCCATGAACCCGATGACCTCGAAGTCCTCGGAAAGCTGCTCCGTGTCCCAGACTTGTCCGTGCCTGGCTTCTAGAGCTTCGCGGCTCCCTGGCACCAGATTGATCTCGACAATTCGCTCGCGGCGGATGGATTCGGTTGGGTCAGTCATGGGTTCCTCCACCCCATAGACCGAAATCGCAAACGAGAGTTCGCGGCGTGAAACGTCTTGGAGAACGACTGCCGAGAAGGCTTGTCGCAGCGAGGCGGCAAGCTAAGTCGCAGCAGTGACGCAGAAAGGCGTCGAGGTGGATGGGCGGGAGACCACTACTTCGGAGCGATCCAGTCAACGCGAGGTTGTGATCTGCAACCTCGTTCCCACACGAACCACGCATGGGCAGTCGGGAACATCTTCCCTTCGCCGAACGTGAGACGCTCGGCAAAGACGTAGACGACCTTCAGTGGGAATCGCCGGTCCTGGTAGAGCGTGAACCTTCGCTGACCACCCAAGAATTCAAGCGGCAAAAGCATGGCAATCTTCCGTTTTGCCACGATTTTTGCGTGTTCAACAAACTCAAATGCCTGCTTGTAAGGTGGGTTCGTGACGATGTTCTCAGCCCCTGCTGTGAGAGCCAGGAAGTCACTTCCCTTTCGGATGTCGCTCTCGGTCACATCGTAACCGGCGTTCGACAGAACTTTGACGATGGTTCCGCTCCCGCAAGCAGGTTCCAAGACCGATCCTTTGAAGGTTTCTCGGTCGAGAAGAGCATCGACCGTCCATCGAGGAGTGCGGTAGAAGTCTGCCGGGTGCCGATCAGGGCTAAACCGGGATCGAGGTCTGCTGTGGTAAACGATTTTTCCACCGGCCAGTACTCGTGGGATCGCATTGTCTCGCCTTTTCTGGGGTTGGGTGGCCCCAGTCTACACGAGCCCCGAGCGTTGCGAACTACGCAATTCGAGTAGCGTCTAGCTGATGTAACGCAAGGCCGACCATGACCCAAAGGAGATGCCCGTGATCCTAATTCGGAAGGTCAAAGAGGACTTCGGTTGGTTGGGCAACATGTCTCCCCACCCGATTGCCCACGCAGGACAGAGGTATCCGACAGCCGAGGCCCTGTTTCAGTCGTTGCGGTTTCGCGAGCCGGAGATTGTTGAGGAGATTCGTGGCAAGAAGTCGCCGATGGCTGCGAAGTTTGCCGCCAAGAAACACAAGCTCCAAATGGTAGTGACGCCGCTTTCGATTGATGATTTGAAGAACATGCGGCTCGTTGTGGGGCTCAAGCTCGCTCAGCACCCCGCGTTGAGGAAGGCCCTTCGAGCAACCGGCGAACAGGAGATTGTGGAAGATTGCACGAATCGACCACGGGGAAGCGGGTTGTTTTGGGGAGCCGCTCAAAGAGGAGAGGTTTGGAATGGCAAGAACTGGTTGGGAAAGATTTGGATGAATGCCCGAAGTCGCCTTAACGAGAACGGCCCATCAACACTGGCCCACCCAGAGAAGAAGCCTGAGCCCTTCCCGGCACGCATGACATCTTCAGGCTGAAGTAGACGATGTTCGTGCCCGACTTGGTGGTGGGGGCAAGGAACTCGATCCGCTTTCGGATGTCACTACCGAATACCCCGTAGCCCACTCTCATGGGGGCATCCTCGATGTTCCCGCTGCGACACGCCCGGTTCCGAAACTGACTCCCTTGAACGTCTCACGTTCGAGCAAGATGCAATGGCCGCCATTGGAGTCCGCACTGGGCGAGTGTGGTAATCAATTTTACCACCCGCAAGCAACTCTTCACGGACCACAGCGACCGTTGAATGAGACACGCCGAGCCGCTTGGCGATCTCTCGATTGCTCCGCTCCGGGTGCCGCCGCACCTGTTCTGCGATGCGAATTCGCTTCTCGTGGGACCTCATGCCTTGGCCTTTCGTGCCTACGAGGGGGAATGTCTCGCTCTGCTTCGGGGACGGCAGCGAGCGAAACCTTTTCCGCGAACGCTCGTTTTCGTCACTTGTCTAGGATTCGTGACCGCTGATTACCCCAGCGAGTAACGACTGTCCACTCTTGCGGTGAGAGTGAAAGACTAACTTCCCTGAACGGAGGAATCCAGCATGACACTCGTCCCATTTCCCTACCCCGGCTCCAAAGCACGCTTGGTCAAGAAACTTCTGCATGATGAGGTCTATCCACGCCACCGTCACTACGTCTCAGTGTTCGGCGGTAGCGGGTCGGATCTCATATTCAAACCAATGTCGAAGGTAGAGACATACAACGACAAGTCGAAGGCATTATCGAACGTGTTCCGTTGTCTCACCGACGACGCGGCACGAGCCCGCTTGAAGGAAAAGCTGAAATACAAGCTGCATTCCCAAGACTACTGGGAGTGGATTCGGGATCAGGTTAAGCATCCGCCAACGGAACCGGATTGGGATGCCCGCATCGAATGGGCGTTTGCATACATCACTCTCGGACAGTTGGGCAATGCCCACAATGCCCCCGGCACTTTGCGGAACTGTGCCAGAAGTTCCGTGGTCATCAAGGGAGGATGGAGCCGACGAACGCGAGAGTTCGATGCCGACGGATTCGCAGAACGATTCAGGGACGTGAACGTCGAGTGCCTCGACTGGCGAGACATCCTCGCGAAGTATGACCGGCCCTACACCTTGTTCTTCTGCGACCCACCCTATCACCCATCAACGATTCAGGGCGATTTCTATGAACACGACTTGTCGGTCGATGAACATGACGAATTATGCGACCGACTGAGGCAGGTTCGTGGAACCGTGATGTTGTGCGGCTACGACAACGTGGCCTATCGAAAGAAGTTGAAGGACTGGAGGGTCCGGGAGTGGGAAACAACTGCCCATTTGAATGTCAAAGCAAAAACCAAGAGCAAGAGAAAGGAGATTGTATGGATCAAAACAAACCTACCATTGAGTAGAGACATGACAGCCTGAAGACACTAAGGCAAACGTAGTTTGAACGATTGGAAGGTATATGAGTGAGAACTGCAGCAAGCGTGAATGTCATTTCAATAACATGAATCCAAAGAAGGGACATTGTATGAATCACGACCTACCTATCAGCGAGTGGACGATTGACTGCCTGAAGAGTCACCTTGAGGGACTTGTGAAGGCGAATGCGGTTGGAGTATGGCGGCGAGGCGAGGTCTGCTCCCTCATCCGCGAAAAGATGGGCAAGAGTGCCTTCTGCAAATGGGTGGAAGAACAAGGGCTTCGAGCGTCAGCCTACCGATGGATCGGTGTGTACGATACGCTGAAGCTGGAGGATCTGGAGGGTATGTCGGCCACTGACTGCTATGCGGCAGTGGCTGATGCGAAGCGGACTGCGAAAGTCCTCCCGGCTGAACGCGAGACCACGAAAGCCGCCGTGCCTCGATTGACCGAGAAGAAGAAACCCAAGAAGGAAGTGCCGCATGAGGCCGATCCTGCACCCCAGGAATCCGACATGAAGGACGAGCCTCCTTTTGAACAGGGTCCGATGCTTTGGGCAAATGATGAGTCGACCAAAGCCACCAAGGAGATTGAGTCGGATGAGTTGGGCAAGGACGAACTTGATTGGAAATCGCAACTGGTTCTCGCGATGTCCGTGTTTGAAACTGCACTCGACGCTTTTCCCGAGGAGGAATTCGACAGCGTCGGAGGCTACCGCGAAGGGGCACGACGACTTGTCCAGCAAATCCAGTGCGTTTTTCGGCTGTAGGTTGAGCCGAAGCCGGAGTAGTTTCCCGCTACCTTAAACCCTTCCTCAGCACTTGCTGGGGGAGGGTTTCTTCTTTGCCAGGGCGATAGTCATTCGCCTACGTCATCCAGGACCGCTGTCCGATCTTTTCTTGGCCGCGGTATGCCTAGCTTCTCGGCGATCAACTCGAAGCCCAGCCCGTTCTTGAACTGCTCGATCTCCGCTTGCAGCTTCTTCAACTTGACCATCTGCCAGGACGAAGTGGCCTCATGGTGTAACTTGATGAACTCACGTGGCAAGGTGTAGAACTCCACCATTTGCTCGCCCGTGATTCCTTCGTTCTTACCAAAGAACTTTCCGATGTTGAGGAAAGCCACAATCAGGAAGTCGAACGCATCCAGGCTTATTTCCTTCACAGGAAAGCCACGGTCGCAGTCCGTCGCGTACCTACTCTTGACCTGGACTCGGACCTGAGCGACTTCGTTGCCTTGAGGTTGGTGCCGTGGGTCTGGGTGGATACAGATGAGGTCATAGCCCTCGTTATTCGGCGGAGCCTTGTACGCCAGGATATTCCGCCGCATTAGGTAGCCCATCACTAGGAACTCTGCACCGGCAGAGACCACAGGGAGGCGAAGAATTTTTTGTTTTGCCATCTTGGTTCACTCGTCGTCCGGTGGTTCGTCGATACTAGCGGCATTTTCCATGCAGTGCTATTGAACACTACATCGCAACTCTCTCTACCATCGTTAGTAGAGCCTGTATCTACTTGCGGGTGTCCAATACATTATGTGCCACCTTCGCTGCGAAGCAGCGTCGCTAGAGTGCTCAAATCCTTCGTCGCAAGCGGCTCGTACGGTACTCCGCCACTGGTTGCCATTCGGTAGTATGGTTCATGAGATTGAATTAGGTCGCGATACGCCCTATCAACCTGCTCTTGCCCTTCAATGCCGTTTTGTCGTGCCCATTCGATTGTCAATGAAGCCACGCTCTCTTCGTAGTCCGCGACTTCACGCGGGGGCTCGCCTTTTGTTGCCCGCAAGTACGGACCACGAAAACTTACGTCGCAGTTGATCCATTTGCTGAAATCATCCTGCTCATAGCCCCACCGCCTTGTGAGTTCGAGGTTGATGAGTTCACAGGCCCACACCTTTGCGAGATTGCCGGGCGATGCTTCGGCCTCAGTGTGCCACTTCTCCTCCGTGGCGAGAAACAGAATGTGCCCAAGCTCGTGAGCGATGGCCGTGGGTCCGCATCCCTCTGGCATGATGTTGAACAAATCGACGTTGAATCGAAGATCGTGTCCGTTGCTGCGTGTGTTTCCCGCTGAGTTCATGCCGAAAGAGTGAAGCCGAATGAACGGACTGCTGTCACGGGATTGCCAGTGCAAATGGAGAATCCTTTTCACCAAATCTGGTAGGTTATTCCAGACCAACTGGAAAAGCGGTACGAAGCGGCTAGCATCGTCGGCACTGCACTCCGACGTGTTGAGCAAAATCGATGGTGCCAGCAAAACCTCGGCCATCTTTCACCCAGCCTTCTTCTCGTTCTTGTACCGCTCGAACAACCAGTCCAAGAAAAACTTCTCGAAGGACGGGTCGTCCGTCACCTGTTTGTAGAACTTGAAGTTGCTGTCGATCATCTCCTGAATCTTGTCGTTGGCGACATGATCGAACGTGAGCCGGGCGTTCTCTTCGACATTCACCTTCACGCTGGCTTCGAGAGCGGGATCATTGGCCAGCTTCTCCTCAAGCTGCTGGATGAACACCTTGTCGTTCTCGGCGAAGTCGGTGCCAAAGCGGTCGTTGAGAGCTTTCAGGATCGCAGAGAGGACCTCGATCTCTTCGGGTGGTGGCTGGAAGATGTTCCCGCCCGTGATCGGTTCCAGTTCCTTGGTGCCCCGGTCGAGCTTGATGTGGCCCGATGACGATTGCTGAACCCGGTACGAATCCACGTCGATGTTCTGCTGGATTTCCACGGGAAGCTGGTCCCGCTTCATCGGCAGCTTTCGCAACAACATTCGCCCGTAAACGTAGAGCTTCTCCAGGTCAGGGTCGGTGAACGTCACGATTTGCGAGAGGAACGCATATAACCGCACGTAGTCGCCCAACTGACTGCGGAACTGCTGCCTATCATCCTGGCTTGCCGCCTCGAAGCGATCCTTGGCGGGCTGGAGCAGGTAGTTCAGCTTGTCTTGCGTGGACTTCGGATCGAACCAGACAGCGGCGAACGCATCGATCTCGGAGGTTGTGTAGATGTGGTACTCGGCCAGCTTGGTTTGCAGATCGTAGAGCAGGTTCGGGTCCGTACCCTCGCTCAGTAGCGTCCGTTCGTAGTAGGGCTGGAACGAATCCTTGATGTCGTCATCCTCGTTGGCAAAGTCGAGGACGATGGTCTCTTCCTTGTTCGGGCAAGTACGGTTGAGCCGGGACAGAGTTTGCACGGCGTTCACGCCGCCGAGCTTCTTGTCCACGTACATCGTGTGCAGTAGCGGTTGATCGAAGCCGGTCTGGAACTTGTTGGCGACGATTAGGAAGCGGTACTCATCCCGCTTGAACGCTTCGGCAGTCTGCGTCTCGCCGATCTTCTCTTCCGGGGTGCTATTCATTCCGGCTTCGGAGTATTCAACGCCCTTGTGTTTCACCGAGCCAGAAAATGCGACCAGTGCCTTGAACGGCCAACCCTTCGTTTTCAGGTAGGCATCGACGAGCCGTTTGTAGAGAACAGCCTGGGGGCGAGAGCGGCAGACGATCATCGCCTTGGCCTTGCCGCCGATCCGGTGCATCGACTGATTCATGAAGTGATCCACCATGATCGCCACCTTTTTCTTGACGGTGGCTTCATGGTGTTCGACGAACGACCGCAACAAGGCATACGCCTTCTTCTTTTCGTAACGGGGATCGTCAGTGATCCTCTTGAGCAGCGACCAGTACGCCTTGTAGGTCGTGTAGTTCGCCAGCACGTCGAGAATAAACTTCTCTTCGATGGCCTGTCGCATCGTGTACAAGCTGAACGGCTCGTACTTGCCGTCGTCTCGCTTCACACCGAACAGTTCCAGCGTCTTGGGCTTCGGCGTGGCGGTGAAGGCAAAGATACTGACGTTGGGCAACCGTCCCCGCTTCTTGGCTTCCTCGTTGATCTTGTCTGCCAGGTCTTCGGCCTCTTCTTCCTCGCCTTCCTCAGTCTCCAGCGACTCCACGGAAAGCACCGACTTCCAACCCTTGCTCGTCTCGCCGGATTGGGAGCTATGAGCCTCGTCGATGATGACGGCAAAGCGTTTGCCCGCCATCTCCCCCATGTCCTTGGCAATTACGGGGAACTTTTGCAGCGTGGTGACAATGATTGTCTTGCCGTCTTCGAGGGCCTGCTTCAACTGACGGCTCGTCGTGTCTATGTTTTCCACCAGTCCAAGCGTCTGCTCGAAGGCCCGCACGTTGCGTTGAAGCTGGCGGTCGAGAATGCGGCGGTCGGTGATGACGATGATGCTGTCAAAAACCCGCTTTTCCTCGGCATCGTGCAGGGAAGAAAGCTGATGCGACACCCAAGCAATGCTGTTCGATTTGCCCGATCCGGCACTGTGTTGGATCAAGTATCGCTGGCCGGTGCCGTTCTTCTTGCAGTCGGCCACAATCCGACGCACGCAATCGAGTTGGTGGTAGCGGGGAAAGACCATCGACAACTTGCCAGTCTTCTTTCCCTTGTCGTCTTCCTCGTCCACGACCTGGACAAAGTTCAGGATCAAGTCGAGAACGCTATCCTTGCTCCAGGTCTGTTCCCACAGGTAAGCCGTAGCGAAGCCCAGGGCGGACGGCGGATTCCCGGCCCCGCCGTTGCGACCCTTGTTGTAGGGCAGGAAGCGGGTCTTCTCCTTCGCCAAATGCGTCGTCATATACACAAGGTCAGGATCGACGGCGAAATGAGCGAGGCACCTGCCAAAGGCGAACAGCGGCTCACGGGGGTCACGGTCGTTCTTGTACTGGCTGATGGCGTTCTCGACGTTCTGGCCGGTGAGCGGGTTCTTGAGTTCGGCGGTGAAGATCGGGATGCCGTTGAGAAACAGCACCATGTCGAGGCTCTGTTCGGTCTTCTCACTGAACTTGAGTTGCCGGATGATCGAGAACTGATTGGCGGCGTAAAGCGTCTGCGTGTCCTGGTTCAACCCCGTGACCGGTTTGAAGTAGGCCAGTTGGAACTTGCAGCCCGAATCCTTCATCCCCTTGCGAAACACATCGAGCGTGCCCCGCTTGGTGATTTCCGTGGCCAGGCGTTGCAGGAACTTCGTCTTCACATCGGCCCCATGCTGGGCATTGAGCTTCTCCCATTCCTGTGGCTGCGTGGCGTAAACGAACTCCATCACGACATCAGTATCGAGGCAGAGGGAGCGGTTGTAGTCGTTCGGGGATCGCTGGCGGTAGCCACCCGGCGAGTAGACGCCTTCGACCGGATGGGCTGCTTTCTTCCCTTTGGGTGTGGGCAGGCCGGTGAGCAACACTTGCTCGATGGTCGCTTCAAAGTTCTTCTCGGAGATGTCCATCAGTCGACCTCTTCTTCTACTTCATCAGCCGATAACTCGGGACCGAGACGGCTCAGTTCATAGACCACTTTGCTGAGCCAAGACGCCTTCCATTTGTCTTTGCTCGGAATCGTCTCAACAATCCTCACTCCGTCACCGATGCCAAGCAACGCACTAGCATGATTGTGATTGTCGTGAAAATGCCTATATGTTCGGTGTGTCGATCCAGAACACCACGTATTCAACAACTGCCGTGTTGCCCTATGCGACTTAGCTAGCTGCTTACTGACCTCGCCATCATTCCCTCCCTTAGACCACCAAAGATGAATGACCGCCGCCTTCTTGTCTTGGCATAAAGAAAGAATCCTTACAAACGTCTCGTGATCAATATCACCCTGGTTAATGCCACATCGAAACCCAAATGTGTCGAACGATTCAATGCACCGGAATGGATCAACAACGAGGTAGAGCCATTCAGGTCTAGTAAGCCACTCGATCTCGTCTTGAAAAGAACACAACATTTCCTTACCCGGATAATCCCGCACCGCTTTTTGAAGCCGCTGAAAGATCGCCTCGTCCGCCTCCGTAAGCTGAAGCATGAAGTCCCGCTTCTGTGCAGTAAGGAATGCTCCCGCCTGTTTTGCACTACCTGGATAGCTTCTACGACAATCGGCCAAGGACCACCATTCTGTCAGTAGTTCATAATAGGGGGCACCCGCTATTCGAGGTTCCGGCGAGGATTGCTCATCGTTCTCTGGCCCGGATGAGTATTGAGGAAGTACGCTCACAATCTGTTCACGCAGATTGCGAATGTGAGGCTTTGCAGGTTTTTGCCCTGATTCGAGATACACTCCTGCACCTGCGTGTGTCTCAGAATACGTTACCTTGTCCCATGCGTTGGTGCGTGACAAAACTTCCAACGAAAGAGCGTGCTTCATGCAGTCGCCTGGGTTGGCACTCTTCTCGTCCATATTCACGGAGATATTCTTCTTCTCTTCCATGTCAGACGATCTCCTCTCGCACGTCGATCTTGCCAGTTATAGCAGCGGAAATTAGAGCGGTGTGGAACTCTCGGTGCATGTTGATTGATCTCCGCAAGGTGCGAATATATTCTTCGTACCGTTGTCGGCTGTTGATGATGAGTGCGGCAATCGCAAGTTGCTCTTCACGGGGAGGCACCGGAAGCCACATTTCACCAAACGTCGAAAATCGAATTCGAGGGGCACGCTCACGCACAGCTTGGCAGGAAACCTCGATAAACCTCTGTCGAGACATTTCCCTCAAACATGGTGCGTAAAACTCAGGGAAAAAGTCTGGGGCAAGGGGATCACAGACGATGTATTCCGGGCTGCATTTGCCGTCCGACTCTGAAACACCAATTGCTCCTGCAAAGGCATCCATCGAGTGAAGAACTAGTTGCCCTTTACGAATGCCTTGATAGCCGACTTCGAGAATTGCAAATGTGAAACCCTCGGTTCGTCGGTTCTCACGGAGCGTAACTTGGCCGTCCCGAAATGCGGTGACAACACCTTCACCATCTCGTACTGGCAGATTTGATTGGCGGAAAAGAAACTTAGCCCGCTTAACCTGCCAATGAGCCGGAATCTTGCCCGCCCACTCGATTCCCGACTCCTTCATTGGGACAGTGCGGTTCAGGCCCTTGGTGACGGCATGACTGCCGATAGCCTGCCTTTTCTCCAATAACAACTCGACCAGCCGTTCTTTCTTGGCGATCAGGGCGTCGATCTTGAAAGTTTCTCGGTCGAGGAATGCCACAATGCGGCGTTGTTCATCGAGCGGGGGAATGGGAGCGAGCAGGCTGACGACGAACTGAACTGAAAGTCCCGGCTGTGCGGCGGACATCGAGTATCGTCCCAGGTCCATCGCCCTCAGTAATTCACCATACCATCGCAAACACACGGTCTTTGATGGTGTGGCCACAACAGCATGTTCTGACGCCCAAAACCTGCCGGATGCGTAGTTCACATTTCCACACAATGCTCCTTGGCGTCCTAAGAGGACGAAATCGCCGTCGTGAGTGTACTTCGATGTGTATCCACGCAATCCGTTGCCTCCGAATACGGGAAACTCACCCTCCGGCTCGATCTCCAGGGCTGTAATGCCGTCGCCACTCTGAAAACGTGCAAACCGTTTGAGTGCAGCAACACTCCAGTGGCTTGGAACCTCTCGACACCAATCAAGGTCGACCGGCTTTCGAGCCGGATACCGCCTCCACTGCCGCACGTTGCCGTTGATGGTGATGGAGGTCTTCATCCCGTGACCTCCTTCAACATCTCCAAAATGTCCTTTTCGATCCCCTTGATGTCTGCCTCGATCAATTCCAGTTCACGAGGGGGCTGGTACTGGTAGAAGTAGCGGTTGAAGTTGATCTCGTAGCCGACCTTGCCCACTTCGTTGTCCTTATGGTCAAGTACCGTGGTGTTGACCCAGGCATCGGGAACGTGGGGCTTCACTTCCCGCTCGAAGTATTCGTTCACGTCTTCGAGTAGTGGCACGCTCTCGGTGTCTCGCAATTCCGGGTCGGCGTCGGGCTGGCCGTCATCATCAGTGCAGATGTGGGCGGTCTCATCCTTCTGGGACAGGGCCGACACAATCGACTTCTTCACCGCCGCAGGCACCTTGCCATCCACCGTAGCTAGAGCCTCTTCCAACACGGCGAGGAAGTCATTGCGGTTCTTCCAAAGTTCACCAGCGTTGATGGTCTTCACGGCCTTGAGAATCGCTTCACGCAGCTTGCGGCCCGCCTCGATCTCGGCCTCGCCCGCTTTGCCCTTCTTCTTGCTCGTGGACAGGTTGATGACCGGCTTCTCGTGAACGATGCGTTCGACCCTCTCCGGGCTGGCCTGGAAGTTGAGCCGCAGCGGGCGTTCCACGGTGATCTTGCGAAAGCCGAAATCGCTGGTCTTGAAGATGCGAACCTGCGGAGCGTCCTTGAACGACTCAAACAACTTGGTGATCTCGACGACCTGCTCCTGGCTGATCTCCCGCCGTTTGTCCCCCATGCTCTTTCGCATCGGCGTCCAAATCGCCGTGGCGTCGATCAACTGCACCTTGTTCTTGCGGTTCTTCGGCTTGCGATTGGTCAGCACCCAGACGTAGGTGGGAATACCGGTGTTGTAAAAGAGTTGTTCGGGCATGGCGACTATGGCTTCGAGCCAGTCGTTCTCTAGTATCCATCGCCTGATCTCGCTCTCACCGCTACCCGCATCGCCCGTGAACAACGGCGACCCGTTCATGACGATGGCGACCCGGCTGCCGCCCTCGTTCGGTTCCTTCATGCGGGAGAGCAGGTGTTGCAGGAAGAGCAACTGCCCGTCGCTGATGCGTGGCAACCCCGCACCAAACCGCCCGGCGTAGCCTCGGTCATGCTCGGCCTCCACCGCGGTTTGATCCATCTTCCATTCTTTGCCAAAGGGCGGGTTCGTCAGCAGGTAGTCGAACCGCTTGTCGCCATGCTGGTCTTTTCCGAGCGTGCTGCCGAACATGATGTTCTCGGCATCCCGCCCATCTGCCGACTTCATGAACAGGTCGGACTTACAGACGGCGAATGTCTCTGGGTTGACCTCCTGGCCGAACAGGTGAACGTCGGCTTTGGGGTTAATCTCCTCGATCCGATCCTTAGCGATGGTGAGCATTCCGCCCGATCCACAGCAGCAGTCGTAGCAGGTGCGGACGATGTGCTTTTCGGCCAGGGCCTCTTTGTCACGGGTGAGGAGCAGGTTGACCATGAGCCGGATCACTTCACGGGGCGTAAAGTGTTCGCCGGGGTTCTCGTCCATCGCTTCGTTGAACTTGCGGACCAGTTCCTCGAAGACGTAGCCCATCTCCAGGTTCGACACCTTGTCCGGGTGCAGGTCGATGTTCTTGAACCGCTCCGTGACCAGGAAGAGTAGGCCCGCTTCTTCGAGCTTGCCGATGGTGTTGTGGAAGTCGAACTTGTCGACGACTTCACGCATGTTGTCCGAGAATGAGTTGATGTACTTCTTAAGATTCGCTGCCAGATGCTTGGAGTCGCCACAAAGCGACTCGAACGTGTACGGCGACGTGTTGTAGAACGAGAAGCCGGATGCCTTGCGAAGTTGGGGAGTGAGGTTCTCGAGCTTCCCCTTGAGCTTGTCGTGGACTTCTAGCACCTTCTTCTTCGTCGGTTCCAGAACGCAGTCGATGCGTCGAAGCACGGTGAAGGGCAGAATCACGTCGGGGTACTTGCTGCGTTTGAATGCGTCACGGAGCAGGTCCGCCACGGACCAGATGAAAGTGACCTTTTCCCCAAAATTGACCATCTCAGAAGTTCGCCTCGTGCGTGGACTGGCTCGCGTGGGGACGGGACTGAACGGTCCCGCCCCTTGCTGAAATCCGGAAAAGACGGCCATTCTAAGGGGGCGGACGGCCCTTCTCAAGGAACCCTTCGCGAATCATGGACGACGGTCTGACATGGGCTGTCAGGCCTGGGTGGCTGTTCGGGTATCATGGGGCACCCTTGGTTCATCACTATTCCTCGACGCGGCGACAATCGCTGGAGAGCGGAATGTCATCGACGAGTCTTGTGCCACCATTCATGCTCTCATTACTCTTGCGTACAACGCTCCACTCAACCGGAGTCCAAAGTCACTTTGTTCCGATGGCAGCCAGAGCCTCGACGTGATCCTGGAGCACGACCAGGTTGGCATCGATCTTCTTCTTGAGACCACCGGTCTTGCTGACGATTTTCTCGCAATGGTTCTGGGCCGCGGAGGCACACTTAACGATCTCATCAAGGACCCCCAAATCACGACACAGTGCATCGAGTGCCTCTTCCATGTCGGTGATGTCGGCGGTGGCTTGCTCAGTCACCTTGCGGTCTTGAACCGCAATCATTCGAGCCACGGAAATTGCAGCTTTGAAGATGATGTCGGTATGGGGATCCTCGGCATCCCAAACTAGGACAACATCATGATCCCAGCGACTCAACGGCTCAAGTCCTTCCGGGGCTGCGTCGCGAGAGAACACGAAAACGCCGACTTGGGCCTGGCGGTTGTCACGAGCCTTTTGCAACTCTCCTAACGCATCCTTGAGCGTGTACGAGCGATCTTTCTTGGCCTCGAACACGATGCGAGCATCTGGAGCAGCACTTTCCTGGCTCAGAGTGACCACAAAATCGCCGACCTTGCAGCGAGAGATAATGCCCGTCGAGTCGACGGTTGCCTCGTACAAGTCGCCAAGACGTTGGGCCTGTTGCTCGACAAACACACCAACCACATCCTGGAAATCCAGGCCGTGCGTTGTCGAGCGGGCTGCCTCAGATCGGCGAACCTTCAGCGATTCCAACGACACACGAACCTGCTCTTGGAATTCAGAATTTGCCTTACCCATGCCTTCGACTACGGACAGGATTTCTCTCCTGAGGCGGGATAGCGGAGACTGTTCCTGATCCAACGACAAACTCGCATCGATGTTCTTGTTGGTAGAATCCAAAAGCTTGGCCATCCGGTTCAGAGCGGATAGCTCGTTATCCGCGGAGAATTCGTCGAGGATCGTGCGGTTGGCCCGTTCGACCCGGCTCACCAGTCGCGACAGGGCTCCCTCATCGTTATCGAGAGAGAACTCCTTGCGGATCTTCTCCAGGTCGACCGCCAGATCCTGACGGAGAACGCCGTTATTCTCGGTGATCTCACCGACCAGTCGTGAGAGTGCGGATTCTTTGTCGTCGAGCGAGAACTGGCCGACGATCGACTTACCGTGCTCCCCAAGCACGATGTCCAGCGATTCCTTGAGGGCGGCGATGATTCCCTTTCGCTGGTCTGGCGACAACATCTGTAGCAGCGGGCTATTCGGCCCAATGTGCCTCTCCAGGGTATTCGTCAGCGAGGATCCATCCCCGTTCAAGTGCTTCCCGAGTATCAATTCCAGTTCCCCGTCACGGCGAATCAAGCGGTCGAGCCTCTGATTGAATTCGCCACTCGAGGGATCGAAGTACTTCGCCAACAAGCTTCCAACTTGAGTGGACATCAACTCGGAATGGGAGTTCAAAGTCTCCCCTACTACACCGATGAACTTCTGGCACTCTTCTTGAATCGATTGAGCATCCACCACTCCACATGCCTGACGAATGGCCAGCACCCCAACCTTCATGGCCGATAGGGCATACTCGTCCCGGGCCGATTTGGCTTTGTATTTCAGCAGCTCGACCACGGTCTCTCGATCCGAAACCATCAGGTCCAGGTGAACATCGAGGCCAGCGGTGGCGGCGTCGACTGCGTGAAGGCTTTCAGTCTTGATCATTTGCATTTCCTTTTCGTATCCAGCAAAGGGAGTTCGTGGCGGCGAATCCATCTATTCAAATCGCGTGCCAAGCTCGCTGCGACAAAGAAATGCTTTTGCCAATGGAGCGTAAGTGGCTTCTGCGTGTTTACTTGTGGAACGTCTGGAAGCCTGGCAGTCTCCAAGCTGGGCTTTGCGACATGCCGCTGATACAATCCTGTTTGTCAAACAACAAAAAGGATTATGGACCAATGGCTGAGCAACGCATTCTAGCTTCCTGGATCGGGCACGCTGATCTATTGGCGATGATCGACGACCTCGGCGAGGCGGGAGAAGAATTGCGAAAGGCCGCCAAGATCGGTGGAAAATACGGGGAGAAACCCGGTCCGCTGAAGACGGCGGTAACCGAGGGCCAGTTTGACCATGTTCACCTGTTGAGCAACTATCCCGACGCCGTTCACAAGCCGTTCGCCAAATGGCTGGGTTGTAAACCCGTTGTTCATTTGGTCGAGCTAGCCGATCCCACGGACTACGACGGCATTTTCCGTTGCACGAATCGCGTTCTTGGTGAAGTCTCCGCGACGATCGCACGGAAGCGGGGCAAACTCTGCATCCTCTTGAGTCCAGGCACGCCCGCAATGGCGGTCGTTTGGGTACTTCTTGGGAAAAGTCGATATCCGGCCACCTTCTACCAGACCGGCCGCGGGAAGTTGCACGAAGCGAGGATTCCATCAGACCTATTTGAAGAGGTCGTT
>Ga0105046_10001542_pt1 | contig 35519 bp, 28 predicted proteins | sample MAT03_FD_78385 | JGI IMG/M metagenome (GOLD analysis project Ga0105046, IMG submission 78385) | Freshwater microbial communities from Lake Fryxell liftoff mats and glacier meltwater in Antarctica - MAT-03 (megahit assembly) | ecosystem: Environmental > Aquatic > Freshwater > Ice > Liftoff... | reverse complement strand
TAAACCCTCTAAACCGTTTTTAAACTTATGCTCCCGCTTCCGCCAGCATTTTCTTCCCTTTCTCGATAGCCTCGTCGATCGTACCGACCAGGTTAAAGGATGCTTCGGGCAAGTGGTCGAGTTCGCCGTCCATGATCATGTTGAAACCGCGGATGGTTTCGTCGATCGGTACCAGAACACCTTTCAGGCCGGTAAACTGTTCGGCAACGTGGAAAGGCTGCGACAGGAAACGCTGCACGCGACGGGCGCGGGTTACAACCTGCTTGTCCTCATCGGATAATTCTTCCATACCAAGGATCGCGATGATATCCTGCAGCTCGTTGTAGCGCTGCAAGATCACCTTCACGCGCTGGGCGCAGCGATAGTGTTCTTCGCCGATGATTTTCGGATCAAGGATACGCGAGGTGGAATCGAGCGGATCCACAGCCGGGTAAATACCCAGGGAAGCAATTTTACGGCTCAATACCGTGGTGGCATCCAAGTGGGCAAAGGTCGTCGCCGGAGCCGGGTCAGTCAAGTCATCCGCCGGCACATAAACAGCCTGAACAGAGGTGATGGAGCCGCGTTTGGTAGAAGTAATACGCTCCTGCATGACGCCCATTTCGGTCGCCAGGGTGGGTTGATACCCTACGGCCGAAGGCATACGGCCCAACAAAGCCGATACTTCGGAACCGGCCTGCGTAAAGCGGAAGATATTGTCGACAAAGAAAAGGATGTCGCGGCCGCCGGAGGGGTCGCTGAGGTCGCCGTCGCGGAAATATTCGGCCATGGTGAGGCCGGAAAGGGCTACGCGGGCACGGGCGCCGGGCGGTTCGTTCATCTGACCGAACACCAGGGTTGCCTGCGATTGAGCCAGCGCTTTCATATCGACTTTGTCGAGGTCCCAGCCGCCTTCTTCCATGGAGTGCTTAAATTCCTCTCCATATTTAATTACGTTGGATTCGATCATTTCGCGCAGCAGGTCGTTGCCCTCGCGGGTACGTTCTCCTACTCCGGCGAATACCGACATCCCGTCGTACGCCTTGGCAATGTTATTGATCAATTCCATGATCAACACCGTTTTACCTACGCCGGCGCCACCGAAAAGACCGATTTTACCACCTTTTGCATAAGGCTCGATCAGGTCAATTACTTTGATACCGGTGTACAGTATCTCCCGTTCTGTCGAAAGATCCTCATAAGCCGGCGGTTTGCGGTGAATCACGTAAGCGTCTTTGCCTTTCTCCACTTTGCCAATACCGTCGATGGCTTCGCCTACAACGTTGAATAAGCGGCCGCGTACGGCTTCGCCTACCGGCATCGCGATCGGGGAACCAGAATCCACGCATTCCACGCCGCGGGTCAAACCGTCGGTGGAGTCCATGGCGATGGTTCTTACACCATTTTCACCAAGGTGGCGTTGTACTTCGAGTACGAGGATGGAACCGTCGGCGCGTGTGATTTCAAGTGCACTGAGGATTTCGGGCAATTTGCTGTCCGGACCGCTGAAGTCAACGTCCACGACTGCTCCGATAATTTGCTTAATACGACCAATATTAGCCATAAAACGAAATGATGTTTGGTTTCCTGCGTTTGTGATGGGCTTCAGCAATACTTTTTGATACCCCAAACGCTTTCTCTTGTAAAAAGTGGCGCAAAAGTACGCTTCTTTGGTACAAAACAATCCTTTATGTGCACTTTTTATCGTTCAAAATAAAATTTTGTAAAAAAACGGGCCTCAAGGTATAAAGCAAACCTTTTGCTTAGTTTGTACTGGGCTGCGAGGGCATTCTTTGGGCCAAAACAAAGGCTCAAACAATTGCCTTCAGGAGGCCGCTTAGTTAAATATTAAAAATTTATGCCGGTATCCTTTTCCATATCCCCCTGAAAACCGATTTTTGCGTGCCATTCGCAATAAGGCGACAATTATTTTGAAGCCAGGGGGCATTCTTTTCCCAAAAGAGAATAAAAATTTGCGCCTTGCGTTTATTGGCCTTATTAATTTTAATCGGCAGTTTTGCCTTAATCATCTTAAAAACAGTATTCGTCGTCCTCATGCAGTTGAGAAACCCTGTTTTCAGTCTTGTCGCCCTGCTCCTGACCATTTTTTCCTCCAATTTACTATTTGCACAAGATGCCGATTTGGAGGATCCAATTGATACTTCAGACATATTATTGGTTGCAAAAGGCGGACCCAATCCGTCGTCGCTTACCGAAGCCGAATTGAAAGTTCGGCTGGCCTCCCTGAACGGATGTGTCGAATTTCGCACAACCGGTGTCGTGAAAGGCTATATTAAAACCTATACTGTTGTGAAGCCCGAAAAAGCTAGAACCATGTTGGGTAAACGCCTGACCTACTTTCCGCTTTTCGAGCAAAAGCTAAAGGAGTACGGCCTTCCCAACGACCTGAAATACCTCGCCGTGGTTGAATCTGCCTTGAATCCCAAAGCCGTTTCCCGCGTAGGCGCTACTGGTCTCTGGCAGTTTATGCCTTCCACCGGTAGTGAATACGGCCTGCGCACCAACAGCGCGGTGGAAGACCGCAGCAATCCTGTAAAAAGCACCGATGCAGCAGCGCGCTACCTGAAGGATCTGTACCGTCAATTCGACGACTGGGCCCTGGCATTAGCCGCATACAACAGCGGGCCTACCCGTGTAAATTCCGCCATCCGCAAGGCTGGAAGCCGCAATTTCTGGAATATCATGCGTTTTCTACCGCAGGAAACGCGCAATTACGTCCCTGCATTTATTGCGGCCACGTATATCTGCAACTTTTACCAGGTGCATGGCCTCCGCCCAATTGATCCCGATTACGACGAGCAGATCACCGACCATATAAAGGTATACGACGGGCTTTCTTTCCGCGATATTTCCGACGCAACCGGGATTGATTACGATGTGATCAAAACCCTGAACCCCGGTTTCAAACGAGATTATGTGCCACCGGCTACAGACGGACATTATGTGGTCGTACCGGAACGCGTTATGCCGGCTTTCATCCGCTACCTCAATACCGTGAGCAGCCGGGCTTACTCCATGGAAAACAGCGATACGCACGTCAACAGCAACCTGGGCGACGGACGCTACTGGAAACTAACAGTAACCGCGCAAAAGAACGAACCGCTCGATCAGTTCGCGCAAAGGGTCGGCAGTAACTGCGATCATTTGAAATGCTGGAACAGGTTGTCTGACAATACGGTGTTCGCCGGTCAGGAGCTCGATATCCTGCGCCCCGTATACGTACAAAAACATGCCTCGCTTAAAATAGACGCGCCGAAACAGGAAAACGCCAAAATTGCGGGTTCCAAGGCACAAAAGACCGAAGACCTTAAAAAGGCTGGCGGAAACATCCCCGCCGCAACCCAGGCTGCCGTCTTTCAACCGGAAGAAAAACCGAAAGTGACGCAATATCAATTCCATACAGTGCGCCGAAATGAATCCATGGAAGACATCGCCCGGCAGTACGCCACGTCGGTAGAAAGCCTGCGAAAACTGAATGGTATCGACAATATCAAATTTGGAATGCGGCTGAAAATCAGGCGTTTCTAAGCTAGTATATCTGCTGAACAAAAAGACACCTTAAGGTTCGAGTGAAATTATCCACTCGAACCTTAATTTTTTTTAGACTTTTGCATCGCCTTTTCATCCGCCGCGCCTCCTACGTCAAATGACTTCGGCGGCTAAACCAGTCAAGCAGTCAACAATTCAACTACCGTTCCAACCATGACAACACGTGCCCTTCTCATTGAGGATGAGCCGGAAGGCCTTGAAAATCTGAAAAATCTCCTCCGTATGTATTGCCCGGATGTGGAGGTTATTGCTACCGGCGGCTCAAATGCAGACTTGCTCAAACTGGTTGCGGAAGACCGCAACAACCAGTATGACGTGGCCTTTTTAGACATCAGCCTGCCCGACGGCCTGGTCTTTCAGGGATTGCAGCAACTGGATGAAGTGCCTTTCGATATTATTTTCGTGACGGCGTTCGACAAATACGCCCTCCGGGCTTTCGAGTTTGCGGCCATCGATTACGTGACCAAACCGATCGAACGCGAAGAACTGATGCGCGCCGTCAGCCGGATTCGCACAAAGAATACCGATACCAAGGCCCGGCTGGAAGTACTACAACAAAGCTACAATCCGAACGGACCGAATGCTTTTGAAAAAATCGGCATTTCAGCCCTCGACGGGGTTCATTTTGTGCGCCTCAGCGAGATCGTCCGGCTTGAAGCGGAAGACAATTATACCCACTTTATGCTCCGGACCGGCGACAAGATCACGGCCAGCCGTACAATTAAGGCCTACGAAGACACCCTGGCCCAACTCAATTTTGTTCGGGTTCATAAAAAACATATCGTCAATATGAATTTTATGAAGACCTATATAAAAGGAGAAGGCGGTTATCTCATCCTCGATAACGGGGATTCCATAGAAGTGTCGCGGCGCAAGAAATCGGCGCTGATGGATTCCGTGAAGCGGAGTCATGATTTGTAGCCGTTCGAATACATTTAAGTTGGAATAATCCGGGTTTATCTGGAGCACAAACATTGCGGTTTCTTTGGCATTGGGTATAACGGATAATGGGCTTACTTTTGCACCCGAATATCCCGGCGAGGCAGGTGTAATTTCATTTAGGAACGGTGTCAAAATAAGTTTCACATTTTAACATACAGCCGTTCGATTTCGGGAGGGTATTTGGAGAAAAAACGGGCCTTGCGGCCCGTTTTTTCTCCAAATACCCTCCCGAAATTGAACGGTTTCCAAAAAATGGGCTTTTTCGATAAATTTTTTAACCGCGAGAAAAAGGAAGACCTTGATAAAGGTCTGGAAAAAACCAAGGAAGGTTTTTTTGGAAAAATCAGCCGCGCTGTGGCGGGCAAAAGCACGGTCGACGAGGAAGTGCTGGACGAGTTGGAAAACGTGTTGATTACCAGCGATGTAGGTTTGGACACGACGGTCAAGATCATCCAGCGGATTGAGGCGCGGGTGGCCCAGGACAAATACATGGATACCGGCGAGATGAACGGCATCCTGCGGGATGAGATCGTGCAGTTATTGGCAGAAAACAACACCGAGGAACTGGAAGATTTCGATATTCCTGCCGGTAAAAAGCCATACGTCTTGCTGGTAATCGGCGTAAACGGGGTAGGAAAAACAACCACGATCGGCAAACTGGCTTATCAATTCAAACAAAAAGGATACAAGGTGGTGCTGGGCGCGGCCGATACCTTCCGGGCCGCCGCAGTGCAACAGCTCAGTATCTGGGCCAACCGCGTGGGCTGCGATTTTTTTTCCAAGGGCATGAACGCCGACCCGGCTGCGGTGGCGTATGAAACAACGAATTACGCCATTGAACACCATTGCGACATTGCCATTATCGACACAGCGGGGCGTTTGCACAACAAAAGCCACCTAATGCAGGAATTGGGGAAAATACACCGCTCCATTCAGAAAAAACTGCCCGGCGCACCGCACGATGTACTGCTCGTGCTCGACGCCTCCACCGGACAGAATGCACAGGAGCAAGCCAAACAATTCACCGAAGTAGCCCCCATCACTTGCCTGGCCCTGACCAAACTCGACGGCACGGCCAAAGGCGGCGTAGCGATCAGCATCAGTGATCAGTTCAAAATACCGATCCGCTACATCGGGGTGGGCGAATCCATTGATAAGTTGCAGATTTTCAATAAAAAAGCATTTGTGGAGTCCTTGTTTGAGCAATAGCGGTTTCAAAGGGGTTTTTACCCCGTCGGACGGATTTCCTATCTTTGGCCGAAAAAGTGCTACTCGTGCGTTTCATTCTCCTATATCTCTTCCTTCTGTTGCTGTCCGCCTGCTCCTCCACCCGCCACGCCGGGCGTTTCTACGCCAAAAACCTGAAAAAAGAAATCGAACGATCCCCGGTGTTCGCCAACTCGTTCACGGGATTTACCCTGTTCGACCCAGAAACGGGCCGGATGCTTTGCGACATAAACGGTAACCATCAATTTACGCCGGCTTCGAACACCAAAATTTTGACTTTGTATACTTGCCTGAAGGTTTTGGGCGACTCGGTGCCCGGCATAAAATGGTATACAAGCGAAGACACCCTGTTTTTCCGGGGAATCGGCGATCCCACCTTTTTACATCCCGAATTTCAGGCCTGGCAAGCGGTTTGGACCTTTCTGCAAACGGAAAAACGCGCCTTAATCCACCTTACCCAAATGCCTGATTATCAGGAGCGTTTTGGACCCGGTTGGGCCTGGGACGATTATCCGGAAGCATATTCCACAGAAAAAAACGCCATGCCTGCTTATGGCAACGTTGCAATTTTTGAAAAGGAAAAAGGTGGAAAAATCAAGGTCATTTCTCCTCCGGGACTTAATGACCTCACCGAAATTCAGGAGCCGGGCTTAAAAAAAGCGGAATGGTCCAGGGCTGAAACGGAGAACCTGTTCTATGCCCGCTACGACACCACCTATACCGATTCCATAGCATTTAAAGTGGCCATACCCCTCCACATGGGAAAGTATGGAGAACCGCTGTTCCAAGGCTTTAGCGATCTTCCGTTTACCTCAAGAAGCGTCCCTTCCTATCCGGCGGCGGACTGGCACACCACCTATTCGCTTCCTGTAGACACTGTGTACCGCCGTCTGATGTACCAAAGCGATAATTTTATCGCGGAGCAAATGTTGCTTGTTTGCGCAGGCGTAGCATTTGATACGCTGCAACAACCCAAAATCATCCGCTGGATGATGGATAGTGTGCTACAGGACCTGCCGCAAAAACCCAGGTGGGTGGATGGCAGCGGCCTCTCCCGGTACAACCTGAATTCGCCGCAAAACAACGTTGAGGTATTGCGGCGCTTGTGGACTGAATTCCCGCATGAACGCATATTGTCGTATTTTCCAGCCGGCGGACAAGCCGGTACGATTGCCGATTTTTACAAAGGGCCGGAAGGCAAGCCATACGTCTTTGCCAAAAGTGGGTCGATGAGCGGCGTACAATGCCTGAGCGGTTACATCGTGGCCAAACATGGCAGGGTGCTTATTTTCAGTTTTATGCACAATAATTTTGTGGGTTCCGGCCGGCCGTGGAGGGTAGAAATGCAGCGAATACTGGAACAAGTGTGGCGCGGATCTTCCGGTAAAAATTAAACCTGTAGTGGCTGGTGCGGTGATAATCCCCTGCATTTATTCCATGTTTGCTACTGTTGGCCGATTATTCGGGGGACTTTTTAATCATAGCGAAGTTAATTAGGAAACGACAGGTTACTTTTGCCTGCAACCCGTGTTTTAATCGCCTGCTCTTTGTCTTTTTCACTTCCACAACTAAATATATCCTGTACACATGAAACAACTGAACCAATTTCTCACCCTCCTGGGCCTGCTAATTTTGCTGAGTGCCCAAGCGACTGCCCAAGTCATTTACGTAAAATCCAACGCCGCCGGCAACAATGACGGTACGTCCTGGACGAACGCTTACACAACTTTAACGACGGCCGTGGCCGCTGCCGGCCCCGACAATGAAATTTGGGTATCCGCAGGCACCTACAAACCGGACGTCAACTCAACCTTCCTGCTGGCCGCCGGCGCCCACCTGTACGGCGGGTTCAGCGGCGCCGAAACAGCGCTCGGACAGCGCAACCCGGTTGCCAACCTCACCACCCTGAGCGGAGATTTGAACGGCGACGATTCGCCGACCGACCTGACCATCAACCGGACCGACAACGTAAACCACGTCTTGTGGGTTAGCGGCACAGACACGACCAAACGCTCTATTATCGACGGTTTTACCATTCGCAACGGCAACACCAAAGTATTAACGGCCGACCCGACTGCGACCAAACAGGGCGCCGGCATCCTAGTTAAAGGACGGGCCAGCATCTACCATTGCCGCTTCCAGGAGAATTCGGGGCTCTTCGGCGGCGGCGTTGCGGCGATCGGACCTGAAGGCGCCAATGTTCTGGTCGATAACTGCGTGTTCGACAACAATTACTCAACCAGTTCGTGCGCCGGAGTGTATATACAAAGCGCCTTGTCGGGCCAAGTAAATAAGTGCACGTTTACGAACAATACCACCAATCGCGGTTGTATGTATCCAAATGCCTGTAAGAACATTCTGATCGACAGTTGTTTGTTCGAAAACAACAAACAACAGACCACCGGATTGTTTGGCACTGCCATGTTTACCTGGCAGTCCAGCTTTACCACCTCGAATTGCGTTTTCAGAGGCAACACAGGGGCAACGGCCGTTGGTATGTACAACGACGGGCGTGACGGGGGAAATTCCTTTGTGGTGGATAATTGCCTTTTTGAAAACAATACGTCCACCGGAAACGGCGCGAGTATTTACAACTGGCAAGCTAACTTTACGATCAAGAATTCAACGTTCCGCAACAACGCATCCGCTAACGGTGCCGGCATCCAAAGCGACGGCCGGGAGGGCGGAAGTTCTTTTACCATAGACAATTGTACGTTCGAAAACAATACAACCACCGGCTATGGAGGTACGGCTGTTTATAACTTCAAGACGGATTGCGAGGTCTTGAACTGTAGCTTTACCGGCAATACGGCCCCGAATGCCGCAGCGATGTACAACGGCGCGGCCAAGGTGCTGGTTAAAGGTTGTCTTTTTGAAAACGGCGAAGCCACTTTCGGCGGCGCTTTGTCCAACTTCAGCGAAGGCGGCGAAGTGACCCTGGAGGAAACAACCTTCTCCAACAACTCGGCGGTAACGAGCGGCGGGGCCGTTATCAATGGTTTTTTAGCAGCGTTGTTTGTCAAAAACTGCACCTTTGAAAGCAATACGGCCAATTTTGGCGGCGCTATATTTAACCAGAACGACAGTACCGCTTTGACCGTAGAAGGCACTTTATTCAACAACAACAACGCCGACACCCGGGGCGGCGCCATCCACGTTTCGTCTGGCATAACCACCAACATCAGCACCTCCGTTTTCAGTACCAATACCGCCAATTTCGGCGGAGCCGTGGCCGTGGAAGAAGACAGCCTGGATCTGGGGATTTTAAACATGGATCGCTGCGAATTTCGCGAAAACCTGGCCTTCACGCAGGCCGCCGCGCTCAACGTCGATAACGTAGACGCTACCCTGACGAATTGCCTGTTCGCCCTGAACCAGAACTTCGGACCCAACCCAGGCGGCGCCATCTCCAACAACGGCGCCGGCGGCAAAACCAGCCGCATCCACGCGGTGAATTGCACCTTTGCCGATAATACTGCGACTTCCGGATCGGGCATTGCACAATATGAAGACGCTACCGGCAGCGCCGAACTGACGCTGCAAAACAACATTTTCAGCAACGGCGGCGACAACTATGCCATCGAAGAAGGCACGCCGGAGGTATTCTCTTTAGGCGGCAACCTCAGCGCCGATGGTACGATGACGGCTTACCTTACCGGTACCAATGACCTGAACAACACCGATCCCCTGTTCGTGGATGCCGGCGTGCTGAATTTTCATTTGCAAGCCGGTAGCCCATGCATCAATAAGGGTATTGCGGCCGGCGCACCGACCGTAGATATTGAAGGCTACCTGCGCGTAGGCCTTCCGGACATGGGAAGCTTCGAGTTTGGCACTTCCGGTACACATGCAGCCCTGCAAACACTGCCGCTGCAATTGATGCCGAATCCGGCCACTGATTTTGTACAGGCGAGCCTGGAAAATGATTGGACCGGCGCGGTTACGGTGTCTGTAATTGATCTGTCCGGCAAACTTGTTCGTTCCCTGAACCTCGAAAAAACGGGTACAGACTGGATGCTCCGGGTCGACCTGAAGAACCTGCCGCAAGGTGCATACGTTGCGACGGTTAAGATGGGTTCGAGCATTTATGTTGGCCGGATTGTCAAACAATAACCAGCATTCGGCAAATGCCGGGTTTGAGGCTGTATCGTAAGTTGGTTTAGAGGGTTTAGAGGGTTTAGAGGGTTTAGAAAAAACATTCATTTCATTGAAAATCAATGGCTTGAATATAACGATCTAAACCTCCTAAACCCTCTAAACCCTCTAAATATTTCTACCCCCTCGCCAGACACTCCCACTTTCTACATATCTTGGCGCATCATTTAACCATTAAACAACCGTTACCCATGAGACAAAGCATCCTGCTTTTAAGTTTTTTTCTCGCTCAAAGCGTTCAGTCCCAAACCCTTCCATACGTTTTCAGTGTGGAGCAGGGCGTTTATGCGCCCCTGACAAACGCCACATCTGTAAACAATGGACTCGTATGGGATGACTTCGAATTTCAGGTGACCTTAGGTTTCAGTTTTCAATTATTCGGTCAATCAACCACCACCATGAAGTTGTATGGCGAATTCGCATTGAACATATTCGGATTGCCGGCCGCCAGCACGCCTATGTTGATTTCCTACGGCGCCGACCTGATCGACCGGGGTTTTGATACCGGCATATCGCAATCACCCATTTCCTACAAAGTCGAAGGGTCACCCGGCAGCCGCATCTTTAAAATGCAGTGGGCCAATGCCGGTTTTTACGACGATCCATCGGGCGCCTCTTTTACCAACACCCAAATGTGGCTCTTCGAAGGCAGTAATAATGTGGAACTGCATTTTGGGCTAACCCAGGTCAATAATTCGGAGGTCTTTTTTGATTTTACCGGGCCGATAATCGGATTCATGGACACCTACTCCCTTGCAAATGAAACCTTTAACAATTTATGGTACCTGGCAGGCCCGGTTAATAATCCGGTTGTGAAAAACTTTTCTTATAACAATACCGATACCCTGGTCCAAACCCTCAACGGCGCACCGGGCAACGGCCTCATTTATCGCTTCGCAGCCGGTCTTGTCGACATCAACGATCCGCAGCAAGTAAGCAGTCAGGTCCGGGTGTATCCGTCCATTGTCAGCACCGGGTGCACCGTAGAAGTCGCCGCCGAACTTGCTCTGAATGAAAAAGATATGCGTTTTAAAATCATCGATCAGTTTGGCAGGGAAGTGCGCAGCGAGCCGCTTGCAGGCACTTTGACCCAGGTCGATATGTCCGGTTTGTCGAACGGTTTGTACTATATAAACCTGTTCTCCCCCAACCGGGTCATTGCAACAAAAAAGATTATCAAACAATAAAGTAGCTGCCGGTCAAGGTGGTTTACTGGGTTTATAGTTCGAATACCTGCTGCTCAAGGTACAAATGAACAGATTCAGGTCAGGAACGAAATTCCAAGACAATTCACCCACCAAAACCGTATCCGGGTTGTTAGATCGGGACATATAAAAAAAACGGAGCGGGCATAAGCCCGTTCCGTTTTTTTTATATGTCCCGATCTAACAACCCGGGCCCAGGTAAACCTAATTATTCAACATCACCGGCATCACCAGCATCAAAATCTCACGCTCCGTATTCGTCTCTTCCACCGGGGTGAGAATACCCGCCCGGGAAGGTGTTGAAAACTCGATCTTCACCTCTTCGCCATCGAGCACGCCCAACATTTCCACCAGAAACTTGGCGTTGAAGGCGATGCGCATGGGGCTGCCTTCGTAATTGCAGGACATTTGTTCGGTCGCTTCGTTTGAAAAATCAAGGTCTTGTGCCGACACGGTCAGGCTTTTGTCCGATACGTCGAGCACCACCTGGTTGGTCGTTTTATTTGCATAAATGGCGATCCGTTTGAGGGAATTCTGGAAATCGGCGCGGTTCACAGCCATATTGTTCGGGTTATCCACCGGGATAACGGCGTTGTAATCCGGGTAGCGGGCGTCAATGAGCCGGCAAACCAGGTTCATGCTGCCGAAGGTGAAAAACGCGTGGGCCTTGTTGAAAGAAAACGTCACGCCGTCGTTCGCAGGCAAGGCATTTTTGAGCAGGTTGAGGGCTTTTTTAGGCACGATAAAAGCGGTGGCAACTTCACCGGCCAATTGGTGGGTGGTATATTTAACCAGTTTATGGGCATCCGTGGCTACGCAGATCAGTTTGTTGTATTCTACCTGAAAATACACGCCGGTCATGGCGGGGCGCAATTCGTCGTTCGAAGTGGCAAACACCGTTTTATTGATCGCCTCGAGCAGGAATTGGCTGTTCAATTTAACCGTGTCGACCGTATCCGGTTCGGGGATACTTGGGAATTCGGCGCCGTTTTCTCCGGCCAGTTTGTACTTGCCGTAAGAGGAGGTGATCTCGATGCCGAAGTTGTCTTCGTTTACCGTAAAGGTGACCGGTTGTTGCGGCAGGGCCTTCAGGGTATCGAGCAGGATTTTGGCCGGGATCGCCACCGAAAAATCGTCATCGGCCAGCACGTCTATGGTGGTGGCGATGCTCGTTTCGAGGTCGGTGGCAGCGATGGTTAGTTTTTTATTCTCAATTTTAAACAGGAAATCTTCCAAAATCGGAAGCACCGGATTGGAGCCGATGGCGCCTGAAGCAATTTGCAACTGTTTGAGAAGTTCGGAAGAGGAGACGCTGAATTTCATGTTGTGGTAAGTCTGGATAATGATTTAACTGCCTAAAGCCTGAACGGCAACAGCAATTGCCAGTAGCAATTGGCGCCGGCAGGCCGCACGGCCTGCTGCTGCAACATCTACTGGAATGGGCGCAAAAGTAAGGCCCAATTCCGGGCTTTTTGTGGAAAAAAACTAACAGTCTGTTGAAAAAGGTGGAAAAAAGTACTTTTGTGCCATGCTAAACCGCAAAAATGCGCCTTCCATTCACGCCGTACGCAACCTGATCTTACCACAAACACGCCTGGTGCGGCTCGACAACGGTATTCCCGTGTATATCCTGGACTTTCCGGACCAGGGCATTGTAAAAATTGAAGCCGTATTTCGGGCCGGCCGGCCGGAAGAAACCAAACGCATCACGGCCCGTGCAACGTCGCGCCTGATGCGCGAAGGTACCCGAGCGCGAACGGGCGCCGAAATCGCCGAACACTTCGATTTTTACGGCGCTTCCTTGAACACCCCCTCCAACCTTGATACGGCAAGTTTTATGCTGTTATCGCTCAAAAAATACGCGCACGAGCTCATTCCTGACTTTGCCGAGATCCTGCAGGAACCGCTCTTTCCGGAAGTGGAATTAGACACGTTCAAACGCACGAACATGCAGGAGCTACAGGTTGAACTTGAAAAACCAGAAGTGGTGGCCTACCGGAAAATCACGGAATGCATTTTCGGCGAACACCATCCTTACGGTTACAACTCAACGCCGGAAGATTACCTGGCGCTAACCCGCGAGGATTTGCTGGCCTACTACGATACTTGGTATGTCCCTTCAAACTGCCTGTTATTTGCAGGCGGCCACATTGATGATTCCGTGCTCGACATGCTGAACCGGCACTTCGGACAGTATAAAAAAAATGGGCAAACACCTCATTATCAAACGATTGAAACCCTTTCAATTCCAGGTAAGTTACATATCCCCCACCCCGACTCCTTGCAGACGGCTATTAAAATAGGCCGGCGAAGTTTCACCCGCCACCATCCCGATGCGAATGGATTTTTCGTTTTAAACACCATTTTCGGCGGCTACTTCGGGTCCCGCCTGATGATGAATATCCGGGAAAAACGGGGCTATACCTACAACATTTACTCCACCAATGATACCTACCTGCATGGCGGCTGTTTTTATATTTCTACGGAAGTAACGCCCGATAAAGTGAAGCAGACCCTGAAGGAGATTTTCGGCGAAATGAAGCGCTTGCGCGAAAAGTCGGTTGAGGAAAGCGAACTGGATATGGTGCGTAACTACCTCCTGGGCATGCTCCTAAACGGCCTCGACGGCCCGCTCAATACCTCTGATCTGGTGAAAGGTCTGATCGTCGAGGACCTGACGCCGGAAGCCTACCAAGAAATGGTAGATACTATTCGCAATATTACCCCGGCCCAGATACAGGAACTGGCCGGGCGTTATTTTCAGGTCGAAGATTTTTGGACTATAACAGTGGGTGTCTGAAGATATGTACCACTTTTGGCCGGTCATTTTACACCACTTGGAAATTCCGTTTCGCCGGTCTGAAAACAGGCAGCACTGTAAACCGCCCAATTCGTAAAAATGACACATTTTTTATTTTATATACACTAAAATAACGGCAAAACATCCGTATTTTTGCGCGCTAAATGCAGTAAAAGAAAACATATTGTCTTTTTTTGTATTTAGAAGCCTTTTTAAAAATTTAGTTCTTACGCCGGCATTTCAGACTTCAAGACCACCCTTTCCTAAGACATTCTTTAAACACGATTTAGCATTGAACTTTCTTAAATTTTTTAAGCAGGAATTAGCAGTAGACCTGGGTACGGCCAATACCCTTATCATGGTGAACGACCAGGTTGTAATAGACGAGCCCTCCATCGTTGCAATTAACCGCCGGACGGGCGAAACGATCGCGGTTGGGCACCGGGCGATGCAGATGCACGAAAAAACCCATGAAAACATCAAAACGGTACGGCCTCTGAAAGACGGCGTGATTGCCGATTTCCAGGCAGCAGAGGCAATGATAGAGAGTATGATCCGAATGGTTGGTAAGCGCAGCAGCTTGTTCAGTCACCTGAAAATGGTCATTTGTATACCCAGCGGCATTACGGAAGTTGAAAAACGGGCGGTATTCGACTCCGCAGATCACGTAGACAGCAAAGAAACCTATCTCATCCACGAACCCATGGCGGCAGCACTCGGTATCGGACTCAATATCGAAGAGCCGATTGGAAACATGGTCATCGATATCGGCGGCGGCACCACTGAAATCGCCGTAATCGCGCTGTCCGGGATCGTTTGTGATCAATCCATCCGGATTGCCGGAGACGAGCTCACCAACGATATCATGGGCTACATGAAACGGGAACATAACATACTAATCGGAGAACGTACGGCAGAACAAATCAAGATACATGCAGGTTCGGCCCTGCATGAGCTGGAAAATCCGCCGCCCGATTATGCTGTGAACGGCCGCGACCTGATGACCGGGATCCCGAAACAAATTAAAATCAGTTACCAGGAAGTTGCATACGCCATCGATAAAAGCATCAGCAAAATCGAGGATGCCGTTTTGAAAGCATTGGAAATGACGCCACCCGAACTGGCTTCCGATATTTACAAAACCGGCATTTACCTCACCGGGGGCGGCGCTTTGCTGCGCGGTTTGGACAAACGCCTGGAGTCGAAAACAAAACTGGCTGTACACGTTGCAGACGATCCTTTACGCGCCGTTGTGCGCGGCACCGGGATGGCACTGCGCAATTCTCATCAGTATTCTTTCCTGATAGATCGTAAAAGCGTTTAATGAATAACCTCCTCCAACTTTTCATCCGAAACGGCGGCTTTGTGACCTTTTTGCTGGTGGAGGTTTTTTGTTTTTATGCCATCGTCCAGTTTAATACGAAACAACGCGCTGTTTTTTCCTACTCTTACGATCTTTTTGCCGGCGATATATTGGAAACCCGACAGGAATATCTCGATTACTTTGGGTTAAACGCTCGCGTTGATAGCTTATTGAAGGAAAATGCCGCCCTGCAATCACAGTTGGCAAATGCCCGGGTGGTGCATGTGCCTTACCGCGATACCTTTTTCACCGTATTGTACGACACGATCAGCCGCGTTGATTCCGTGCGACACCGCGTAATAAGGCCTTCATATTCGTTCATTGCCGGGCACGTCATTGGCAACACCATCAGCAATACCAATAACTGGATCATCATAAACAGGGGTAAAAACGATGGTTTAAGACCCAATATGGGCGTGGTAAGCGCGAAAGGTATTGCCGGAATCCTGCGGTACGTGGATGCAGATTTTTCCATGGTGATGTCGGTACTGCACGAGCAAACAAAAATATCAGCATCCCTGCCGAAACACGAACGGGCGATCGGATCTTTAATATGGGAGGGCGGCGACCCTTCTGTAATGACCCTGAAGTTTATTGAAAAACACTTCCCGGTGCAGTCGGGCGAACCAGTGGTCACCAGCGGGTTTTCTCAAATGTTTCCCAAAGACATCCCGATCGGTGTCGTGGAAGGCGATCCGGTAAAAGATCCTGAAAATCCATATTTTACGATGATGCGGGTTCGTTTGAGCCAGGACATGGCCACTGTAAAGGATATTTATTTGGTGGACAATCTTTTCGGCCCTGCATTGGACAGCCTGCGCGCGAAGGTGAAAGAAGGACACTAGTGCCTGCCTGAGCGGCAAAATTTTGAACTGCAGACATGAACAGTAGCAATTTCTTTCCAAATTTCTGGCGTTTTCTGGGATTAGTCGCGGTGCAGAGCCTGCTGTTGAAACAATTCACCCTTTCGGTCGGAGCTTACTTTAATGTGCTCTTGTATCCTTTGTTTATCTTGTTCCTACCGGTGCAACTGGCCACGCCTTATATTGTTTTGTTGGGGTTCGGCATTGGCATTGTTGTCGACATATTTTACGGTTCGATGGGTGTACACGCCAGTACAGGGGCTTTTTCCGGACTCCTGCGCAATTTTATCCTGTTGGGTTTTGCCCCAAAGGGTGGTTTTTCCGGTAAAGAACCTATTTATTCGCCTTACCATTTCGGCTGGCAACAATTCCTGCAGGTATCCGCCATCTTTTTCGCCCTGCATTTGTTTTGGTATTTCTCCGTAGACGCCTTCACCTTTGTCTATTTTGGGGCCATCACGTTAAAAACCATGGCCGCATGGGGCTTAACGATGTTGTTTGTAGTACTATATGTCGCCATGTTTAATCCTAAAATTTGAGCCATGAAAATTGGACTTGACCGGCAACGAAGTATTCAATTGGTTTTCCTCGTTTGTGCCGTCGCTTTGACGCTGAAGGCCGCGCAATTGCAATTGTTCGACGATTCGTTTCGTCGCCGGGCCGACGCAACCACCATCCAGAAACTAACCGTTTATCCGCCCCGAGGGTTGGTATATGACCGCAAAGGCCGCCTGATCGTAAATAACGAAGCGACGTACGATCTGATGGTCACTTATAGCCAGGTGGAACTCAAAAAAATGGACACCCCCAAATTTTGCAATATCCTGGGGATCACCGCCGAAGAATTTAAAGAAAATCTCAACAAAGACTGGCGCAGCGGTAAATTTTCCAAGTCGGTGCCTTTTGTTTTCCTGAAGAAACTGTCCTTCCAGACTTACGCACTGTTGCAGGAAAGCCTTTATGAATTCCCGGGCTTCTTCGTACAGGTACGCAATATAAGGGGCTACCCGTACCACGTCGGCGCCCACGTACTGGGTTACATCAATGAGGTGGATCCCCGCGACATCGAACGGGGCAAAGGCCTGTATGTATCAGGCGATTATATCGGATCTGCCGGTTTGGAATCGGAGTACGAGCCCTATTTGCGGGGTGAAAAAGGCACAACTTCCTTGTTGAAAGACAACCTCGGCCGGATTGTCGGTAAATACAAAAACGGGGAGTTCGACCAGGCGGCCACCTCCGGAAGCGACCTGATCTCTTCTATAAATATCGACCTCCAGGCATACGGCGAGTATCTGATGCAAAACAAAACCGGCAGCATTGTCGCCATCGAGCCCAAAACAGGCCAAATTCTTTGCATGATCAGCGCGCCTACCTACGATCCCAACGAGCTGACCATGACGCAGGGCCGCGGCCAGGTGTTCAGCCGGCTGCTCACGGATCCGCTGAAACCATTTTTCGACCGGACGGTTATGGCCAAATACCCTCCCGGTTCGATCTTTAAGACTGTGGTTTCATTGATCGGCATGCAAGAAGGCACTATGAACCCAGAAGGCGGATTCAATTGCAATGGCGGTTATTTCTACGCAGGCCGCCTGTATAAATGCCATCACAGGGGCCATCTCAACAATGTTGTTGACGCTATTGCATACTCCTGCAATACATTTTATATGTCCGAATACCGCGATATCATAGAGAAATTCGGGTTTACAAACCCCGACCAGGGCCTAGATTTGTTTAACAAATACATGACGGAATTCGGATTCGGCCGACAGTTGGGCATCGATTACCCAAATGAAAGTCCAGGCAGTTTTCCGACTTCCGCATACTACAACCGCTTATACCCAAAAAATCTTGGCGGCTGGCGATCCCCTTTCATTATGTCCTGTGGGATCGGACAGGGAGAATTACAACTAACCACCCTGCAAATGGCCAATTTAGCCGCCTGCATTGCCAATACCGGCTACTGGTATGCCCCACATTTAGCCAAGGAATTCCGCGACGGCACACCCATACCGCCGAAATTTTACGAAAAAAACAGAGTTAATATTGACGATCGCTATTTTAAAATAGTACAGGAGGGCATGTCTGAATGCGTGAACAGGGGTACTGCGCGCATCGCCAACCTGCCGGGTATTCAGGTTTGCGGCAAAACCGGCACCAGCCAAAATCCGCATGGCGACGACCACTCCGTCTTCTTTGCATACGCCCCAAAGGAAAACCCTAAAATCGCCATCGCTGTATACGTGGAAAACGCCACCTGGGGCGCCACCTATGCCGCCCCAATCGCGAGCCTGATGATCGAAAAATATTTGACCGATACCATTTCAAGCGCTCGCAAACCGATCGAGGAGCGAATGGCCAAGGCAAATTTGATCGAAAAATTCCTAAAAAATAAAGCCGAGGCAAAAATTCAGGCGGCCAAGCCCGCGCCGCCACGCGATACCCTGCCCAATCCGAAGGACGTGCCGAATGATGTGCCGGAAGAGACAAGCGCCGGGCGCAGAGAAGAGTAAGCCGGCCCTTTCTTTTCGGCACAATGAACCAGGGGCTTACCCGTTTAATCTGGACACTTTCACAACCGAACGCGATGAAACTTCAACACCTATTTCCGATCCTGGCTTTGTTTATTTTTGCGTCCTGCAAAAAAGATAATAATAGCGACGCCGCATCATTGCATGCCCAATTTAAATTCGACCCCAATCAGGCGCGTCTCAACAATATCGGTCAGCCCGCATCTATACCTGCGGGTCATGCCGCACAAACACCCACGTTTCATGCCATGAGCGTGCATTACCTCGAGCTGGCGCCAAATGCCCTTACCTTGCTTGGCCAGGGCGCTGTGTTGTACAAGGCCGCCGAAACGACCAAGGGCGGCGACAATGCCATCGATTTCGACCAGGCTGATAAAGCCGGGGAAAATGAAAAGTTTTTCACGATTCCCCTCAAAAACGTCCCTCCCGGCACATACGAATGGGTGCGCGCCAGCGTAGCGTACCAAAACTATGATGTTCAGTTCAACATCAATAATCTGCCGGTCTTCGGCGATTTACTCCATCAAAAAGGCGCCGTAGCTTCTTTCGTGGGATTCAACACCTACATCTCCACGCTTCAGCCACGCGAAAAAACGCTGACTGTGAACGACGATAAAAAGCAGGGCTTCTGGGCCTTCGAAACCAATTTGTCGGCGCCATATAACATATTCAACGCCTTGTACTCTGGCCAGGCCCCGGCCGGCGCCACCACGGTCGTAAATCCACTTTTCCTCTCCAGCCCGATCCCTCAGGGCTCCTGCGTGGTGACGGGAAAATTTGACCGGCCCCTGGTGATTACCGGAGCTGAAACCAGCGATATTACGCTCACGCTGTCCTTTTCCATCAACAATAGTTTTGAATGGATTGACGACAACGGCAACGGCGAACTGGATTTGTATGGCGACGGTGTTACCCCTGCCGAAAAGATTACGGATATGGGGTTGCGGGGGCTGCTGCCGAATTGGGAGTGATGGAAGGGTTTAGAGGGTTTTAGAAGGTTTAGAGGGGTTTAGAGGGTTTAGAGGGTTTAGAAATTTTAGAGGGTTTAAACGCTTCGCGTTTAAACCCTCTAAAATTTCTAAACCATTTTCTAAAATTTGTAAACAATTTACTTGAACGGATTCGAATATTTTACTTCCGTCAGCAGGTTTTCATCCGTAAGCGTATGCAGGAATGCGATCAAGGCTTTTTGTTCCAGGGAATTCAGGTTGGGGTGCAGCGGCGAGCCATCGGCATTGCGCAGGTTTTTATCCAGACTCTGGTGTGCCTGGATGCCGGAACTGTAGTGCTCAATAACTTCCTCCAGGGTTTTAAAGCTGCCGTCGTGCATATACGGGGCGGTGAGCGCGATGTTGCGCAGGCTGGGGATGCGGAATTTGTCGTCGCCCAGGCCATGATCTCTATAGGACAGGGCGAGGCCGTTGTTAGCCGAGCCTTTTAAGTCTTGGCCGCCGCCGAAGGGATCGCCGCCGCCGCCGAAATGATCGCCGCCGCCGGAACCATATTCGCCACCGGGGAAGTCGGGCGCAGCAAAATTAGGTGTGGCGTGACAACGGCTGCAATTGGTACGGGGGCTGAAAAACAGCCCTTTACCCAAATTTTCCAGGCTGGTAAATCCGGTAAATCCGTTGACAGACTCCTGGTCGAAGCGCGATTTTGCCGTAGTAATGGAACAGACAAATTGAGCCAGCGCATCGGAAATGCGGTCGCTGGTAATGGCCTTGGTTCCGAAGGCCTGTTGAAACAGAGGCGCATAGTAATCGATTTGGCCCAATTTGGCCTCCAAACGGCTCATTTCCTCCATCCCCATTTCAATGTGGTTCTGGATAGGCCTGGCGGCGAGGTCGCGCACACTGCCCGAGCGGGAATCCCAGAACAGGTTGCGGTTGAACCCGGCATTGACGATGGCCATGGAGTTGCGCGGGGTCGTTTTTCCTGCGAAGCCCACACTGCCGGCTACATCGTCGCTAAATGCGAGTTCCTGTTTATGGCAGGAGGCACAGGCGATCCGGTTGTTCAGGGATAATTGCGGGTCATAAAACAGCACCCTGCCCAGGGTGGCGCCGGTATTTGTTATTTGCGGGTTTTGCTGGTTGAAGCCGAAACCGAAAAAGAAATCGAACTCGAACTGCAACAAAGAGTCGAAGGGAACAACATCATTGCCAGTAAAGAAACTGGGTGGCAGATCAAGTGAATAATCGTACAAGGCTTCCGGCAAATCGGGTTTCAGTCCGAATACGGTGGTGTCATTGCTCAGTTTACAGGCCGCGACCCAAAAGAGCGCCACCAGGGCGCAGCTGGACAGGAATAGTTTGCTTTTCATAGGTTATTTTTATTTTTATGTAAGGAAGACGCACACAACAGGAAAAACGTTGGCTGTGCTTAAAAATAATGATTTAAAAATAAACCGACCGGCGGAAGAATGTCAAATACGCCGATTCCGTCTTCCAGGGTAACGCCAAGCAACAGTACCGCTTCCGTACCGATACTGATGCGACGGTCAATCATGTATTCGATACCCCACAATGGCCCGAGACCAAAAGCAGCAAAATTTTCGTCTTTTGCTGTGCCGGGAATATTCAGATCGCCCGCCAGCAACATAAAATCGAAGCCTTTGGTATAACTCCAGCGCCGGCTGATGCTTTTGCGCTTCTCCCAACCCATAGCCAGGTTCACCTGAGGATCATCCAGATCGCCATTCGAATCAGCAACCAGGTGTACGCCTAACGAAAAACGAAAGGCCGTTTTACCTTTTTTACCATAACTTTTGAACCGCAATAAAAAAGGTCCCGCTTCTTTCGGACTGGCCCGGTTAAAGGGGATCAGTTGCGTAACCAATGGCGACATATTCAAGCCGGCAATTTTGTGGAACTGTTTTACATTCGGTTGAAACCGGAGGGAATCCGCAGCAGATTGTGCATGCAGAAAGCATGAAAGCAACAAAATTGGGAAAATTAAGGCAGGGAAGTTTTTCATGAGGGTTTAAAAGGCAAACTGGATGTACAGGGAACTTGGAAGCAGCGGCTGCCAGACAAAGTCACGAACAGGCGTATGCGTAAAAAAATCGGGTGGCGCATCTACATCTTCATAGCCGCGTCTTACAATCGCGTAAATGGAACTCTCGGTCGTTAAAATGACCCTGGGGTGTACGCGCCATTGCACGCCGAGCACCGGCCCTAAGCCGAAGCCCCATAAACGATTACGCAGCACCGACTTGGCGCCGAACTGATCGATCCGGACATCTTCAAGCTCGGCGTCGAAAACGCCGTCCAGGCCCCAATAAAAAGCGAAATGCCGGGACACCAGATTGACCCATTCGTACCCCATCCGGTAGTGGACGGTGCTGGTTTTTGTTTGGGAAAAATTAAGTCCGGCCTCTCCATCTTCGGTGTTTTTTACTTTAAAACTCAGCCCCATACGCCAGCGGCGCGACGCGGTTCCAACGCGTAAACTGATCAGATACGGGTCCGTCGTGAGTGTATTCGACGAGGAGCCAAGCAGGGAAGACAGGGTATTGGTGATGTTCATGCCGATTTCAACTCGGCGTTTTTTGACTTGTGGCAGCGAATCGGAGCCGGTTTCCTGGGCAGAGATTGGGGTAAGCAAAAAAATAGTGCTGAATAAGAGCAGCAGGCGGTTGGTCATAGGTGTGCTGTTTGTCAGATCAGGTGTTCCTAAGGAACAGGTTTTAAATAAGGGTACAAATTTCTGCGGGAAATGTCCGTATTTTCTGTACCCTTATTTTTTCATCGGTCCTAACAGACGCGCAGCACGCAATAATGGTTGGTTGGCGGAATAAAAATGTTGGAAAATTTATTGAATCGGCGACACATCATCTACGATGTATTCCGTGTCGCCCTGCCAGAAAAATACTTTATAGCGTTGCTCGTAATGCACTTTGATGAGTTTACCGTCGAATTGTTGCAGTTTTAGAGACACCGCACTGTTCTCTGCGGAAAATTCCCAGGGCGTCATCATCCCGTTGGGAGACAGGTTAAGGGTCCCTTCATAGGTTTTGAATACAACCCCGCGCCTCGATATTTTCACCAGTTGTCCGGACTTATACCCGTCGCTGTACGTCATTTGGCTGTACCCGAAGTACACGAGGCAAATCAGTAAAAATATACTCAGCAAGCCCCACAGGATACGGCGAAACCATTTGGAAGCGGATTGTTTGGCATTTGTTAGTTGAACGGACATTTGTGTTTAGGTTTAGATGGTTTAGGAAAGGTTTAGAGGGTTTAGGAAGAGGTTTAGGAAGAGGTTTAGAGGGTTTAGGAAGAGGTTTAGAGCGCTTATACCCCTTTTTTGCTCCCCCAAATCTGCACATGCAGCCGGTCTGAGTAACGGAAGCCCTGGGTTTTACATATTTCCACCAGCCATTGCCGGCGTTTAACCAAAGCCTGCCGCGAACTGCCTTCAGGCATCAGCCACACTTTTTCTGCCGGAATTTCGTACCGTTCGATCAATTCGAGCACTTCGGTCAGGTCTTTCTTTTCGGCGACCACAAATTTAAAGTTTGCTTTTGGGTTGGCGGCAAAAAAACGATAAACACCTGGTTTTTCCCGCAATTTACGCGGATTTCGACTGTTCTCTAATTTCGGTGATACATTATATTGATCAATGGCGGCATCGAAAGCTGGGGAAGGCAGCAAGGTGCCGTTTGTTTCCGTTTCAAAACGAAAGCCGGATGTACGGGCGCGCAGGTTTCCCATCAGATCGACGAGGGCTGTTTGCTGTAGCAGCGGTTCCCCACCGGTAAGGATCACGTTCCGGCAAGGAATTGCCGCCACAATATCTGCCACTTCGTCGATGGTACAGCGAATGATCCACTCCTTTTTATCAAACTTTTGGTAGCCGGGACGGGCATCGTTTTGGTGTGCAAACCGCGTTCCGCTCCAGTTCCAGGTATAATCTGTATCGCACCAAAAGCAATGAAGGTTGCAGCGGGTTGTCCGCACGAAAATGGATGGCATGCCGATACTTTTTCCTTCTCCCTGAATGGAATAGAATATTTCCGGCTTCCCGTGGAGCCGGGCAAGTTGAAGTGCAGGCGATCCGGCGTCGGGTTCCTTATTCATAATTCAATGGTAAAAATGGCGCCTTTCGGCTTATTATCCGTTACATGTATCGTGCCCCCATGAGCCTTCACCACCTGCTGCACGATGTAAAGGCCCAGGCCGGTACCAGTTGTATTGCGGGTTTCTTCGTTTCCAATGCGGTAGAATTTTTCAAAAATGGCTTTTTTTTCACCATCCGGAATTCCATTTCCCGGATCCAGCACCCGGATTTTAGATTTCCCGGCGGCTGTTTTTTCGGCAGTTAACGTTATCAGAGCACCCGGCGGCGAATATTTAACGGCATTCTCCAGCAGGTTTTGCACCACCGACGTCAACCCGGCTTTATCGGCGTGCAAGGGTGGAAAATGATCGGGCACATTGATCCTGATATTTGCCTGTGGGAAACGTGTGTGCAAACCGGCCACACATGCCTGTGCGAGCGCTGCCAGGTTGACCGGCTCTTGCAACGGCCGCCAGTTATCCTCCAGACGGGCGGCAAGCAGCAGACTTTCCACCAGATTTTGCAAGCGGGTGGCATCCCTGACCCCATTGGTACAGAGATGTTCAAGTTGCGCGCGGGAGAGTTCCCGTTTGCCGATTGTCTCCAGGATCAGGCGCATGGAGGCGATGGGCGACTTGAGTTCGTGGGTAATACTGAGCAGGAAATTACGCCGCTGTCTGGTTAAAGATACTTCCCGGTTGGCGCTGCGGTTGATGATAAACAGCCCGAAGAACAAACAGGCGGTAAAAAACAAACCCTCGGCAACCACCATGCGGCGACGTTTGCGCCATTGGTTTTCAATATCCTGATATTCAGAAGTTTGCTTAAAGAGCGTTTCATTAAGCCCCTGATTTTTTTTGGTAAAACGCATCTCCAGCAGGGCCTTTTCAGCGGCGAACAAACTTTCGTTTTCCCGCCATAAATGCACTGCCCACCAAAAGAACGCAAGCAACATATAGCCGATCAAAAATCGGGAAAGCCATTTTAAGGGAATTTTCATGGCTGATGTTTGAGTTTAGAAGGTTTAGGGGGTTTACGGGGTTTAGAGGGTTTAGAGGTGAAATGGCCTGGGTTTCGACAGATATTTGACTATAGCCGCCCTAAACCCTCTAAACCAAGTCCTTTATCACCAATCTCCGCCTGCGCCGCCGCCACCGAACGATCCGCCGCCGAAATCGCCGCCGCCGCCAAAACCGCCGCCGTCACCACCGCCCCAGCCGCTTCCACCACCACCACCGCCAAAAATCCAGGGGCCGCCACCGCCGCTGCGGTGCTGCGGTCCGGAGTGTGAGTACACCGTCCCGTTTTTGGCTGCGCGCCAGACGAAAAATACGATACCGCCGAAAATGAGCAGAAAAATGAAAAAAACCACCCATCCGCCGGCTCCGGCATTGTCTTCCGCGCCATCGGCAGTAAACTCGCCGGCCAGGGCTTTGATAATGGCGTTGATGCCCGCGTCGATGCCTTCATAATATTGTTGTTGCCGGAAATAAGGCGCCATGGTATTGCGTACGATCTGTCCGGCTAAAATATCGGGCAAGGCACCTTCCGTACCATAACCGGTGGCAATAAAAATGCCCCGGTCCGGCGCTTCGCTTTTAACAAGCATTACCACGCCATTGTTCTTGCTTTTCCGCCCGATCCCCCAGCGGTTGCCCAGCTCAAAGGCATAGGAAGCTTTGTCGTAATCGCCGAGATCAGGCCGGATCATCACAACAATTTGGGTAGACGTGGAATCCCAATACCGGCGGAGTTTTGCTTCCAATGCATCTTGCTGCGGTTTCGAAAGCCAGCCGGAAAAGTCATGAACGTACACTGCCGGCTCCGGTTTGAGAGGAAAGACGTCTGCCGCTTTTTGAGCCGCCAGTAGCAGAGGTAATAGCAGCAGCAGTGGAAGTAGCAGGTTTACCCGCCGAAGAAATGAAGGCATGCGTACCTTGACAATCAAAATACTAAACCCTCTAAACCACGCTAAACCATCCTTATTAACCATAAATGATATCATCTGGCAGTTCATTGTCATTAGTGTCGTCGTCGACCGCCGGGAAATAGATGCGGAGCTTGTCGCCGATCTGGCGGATTACCTGGCAGAGCCCTTCGGCCGCTTCATCGCGTTGCAGGTAATCGCGCAGGAGTTGCTTTTCTATGGTCCAGAATTGAAAACCCACGCGGTCATGTATCCCCGTATCGCCCCAGAAAGCGAAATTTCGCGATTTTTCAGCCAGGTAAACCAACACCGCGTTGCGCGCTGCGGTGTTGTACATTCCGAACAATTGAAATACCTCGGCAGCCCTTTCTACGGGGTGGTCGCGAAGGCAAAAATCCTCCACGAACATCCGGATTTCGCCACTGGTACCGCGTTCCGCCTGACGGATCTCTGCGGTTATGCGAGATTCTTCTTCTTTGGAAAAAAGCATGTGCGAACAGGTTGTTTACCACAAAGGACACAAAGACCACAAAGTTGTCACCCCATAAGGATCGCGTTGTGTTCTTTGTGTTCTTTGTGGTGGTTATAAATTTTGGTACGACTTAAAATTTTACCTCCGGCGGCCGTTCCGAGCCTGCAGTTGCCTGGAAATAACCTTTGGGGGTAAAACCGAACATACCGACCATCAAATTCGTGGGGAAGCGCCGGATACTCGAGTTGTAATCGTTCACAACCTCGTTAAAATTTTTGCGCTCTACAGAAATACGGTTTTCCGTGCCTTCCAATTGTTGTTGGAGGGCCATGAAATTCTCATTCGCTTTCAAGTTCGGATAATTTTCGGTGACCATCAGCAATCTACCTAAAGCGCCCGATAAACCCTGCTGGGCTTGTTCGAAACGCTGAATGTTCTCCGGCGTCAGGTTTTCCGGATCGATTTTAACCTGCGTCGCAGAAGCCCGTGCTTGTATGACATCGGTGAGGGTTTGTTGTTCAAAATTCGCATATCCCTTGACCGTATTCACCAGGTTTGGAATCAGGTCGGCGCGGCGTTGGTACTGATTTTCCACCTGCGACCAGGCTTTTTTTACACTTTCATCTTTGACGACCACCTTGTTATAGGCGCCGCACATGCTGAAAATCAAAACGGCTACCAGGCCGAGAATGATCAGGGGAAGAAACTTACGAATGCTTGTCATGGGTACGTACGTATTTAGTTTTGATAGTTTTGTTTTGAAATCAGGTGCAAATATAGGGTGGAATGGGTTCAATAGGGAGGTCATTAAATGGTCATCAAAAAGAAATTAACGACTCCTGATAACTGCCGCCAGTATACCGGCAGCTACAGCGGCGTTGAGCGATTCTGCGCCGCCGTTCGGGTGCCGGGGAATCGTAAGCCGCCGGGTTAAACGCTGCTCCGTTTCTACAGCCAGGCCCCGGCCTTCGCGGCCGATCACCAGAAGGCCGTGTCCGGGTAAGGAACTTTCAAAAACGTTTTCGCCGCCCAAAACAGCCCCAAGTATCGGCAGTTCTGGGTACTGCTCCAACAATTGATCCAGCGGCAGCTCGAAAGAGGGCACGCGAAGGAAAGCGCCCATGCCCGCCTGGATGACTTTCGGGCTGAACACATCGACAGTATCCGGCGAACAAAACACTGCGGGAATTCCGAACCAATCGGCTATACGGAGCATCGCGCCGAGATTACCCGGATCCTGAATGCCATCCAAATAAAGGCAATAATCCGATCTTAGCCACGCCGGATCGAAGTCGGCCAGGGGCATTTCTACCACGGCCAGCACTTGGTTCGGGGTGCTTAACGCCGAGATTTTTTTTAAGTCCGCTTCGGTAACAAGGTTAAAAATTTCCAAAACCTGAGGCGACAGCCAACGGTTTGTTTCCAGCCATCGTTCAGTGCCGTACAAGGCCGCAACAGGTATCCGCTCCTGTGCCAATAGTTCTGCGGTCATTTTATCCCCCTCGACGATGAACTTTCGATACTTTTGCCGATATTTCTTTACGTGAAGGCTGCCGATAAATTTTTGTTGGTTGGCGGAAAGCATGGGCGCAAGCAGTAATGGTTATTTTCTGTTAATCAAGACACTGATTTTCAAACTTGTATGTTCGATTTTTTTATAAAAAAAAGGCAGGTTTCGCTTAGGGTAAACGTCCCGCCTTCGCTAAAGCTTGGGCGGGTAAACCCGCTGTCTTTCACGGTCTGCCGTCTGCTGTCTTCCGTCTGCCGGCTGCCGGCTGCCAAGTGTCAGCTGCTACTCTTTTCCCTCGCCCTCCTGTCCGTTAGCGCCTGCAATGTTACGAAGCATCTCGACGAAGCCAAAGGCGAACGGCTTTTGGTTAAAAATACGATTGAAATAAAAGCGGAAAAAAAGTTGAATTTCGATACCCGGACCCGTTTGCAGTACGAATTTGCCACATACTACAAACAGCCTGCCAGCAAGAAGAACTTCGGTCTTTTCTATACAAGGGTATGGCTATACAATAAACTTAAGGATAAAAAATCACGGTTAGCGCGCCTTTTGATGAAAAAGAACGCCACTCCCCCGGCAATTTATGATCCTTTACTGACATCCAGAACCCAGGTAAACCTGGAGAATCAATTGCGTTTCCGCGGCTATCTCGATGCAACTGCTACGTATAAAGTAGACTCGATAGGCAAAAAAAAGATCGCAGTCCAATACATGCTGAACTTAGGTCCCCTTTACACCATCGATACAGTCTGGTTTGAAAGCCGCGACAGCCTGGTGTTACAAATCCTTTACATGACCGCCAGCGAGTCGCGGCTGAAGCGGGGTGATCCGCTCGATGGCCAGGTATTCGCTGCCGAAAAGCTGCGGATCACCGGAGAATTGAAAAACCGGGGATACGCTTTTTTCACCCCCAATTATGTCGAATTTACGGGCGACAGCACCGGCAGGCGCAGCAACGTCACAGTAGAGGTCCTAACCCCCAGCGATACATTGATGCATAAGGTGTACACCATTGGCCGGATTGCTGTGTTTTCCAGCCTGGTGCCGGATTTGTCCTCTATTCGGCGCGACACGATCATAGACGGTGTGTATTTTGCGTCCTCGGAGCCCAAGTTTCATATTAAACCGGAACGTTTATACAAAGCTATTGCCATACAGCCCAGCTGGCCGTACCGGCAGGTTGATTTTGATAAAACAACCCGCAACCTGAATGCATTGGGCGTCTTCCGCTTCGTCACGGTAAAATCCTATCAGGATAGCCTGCAGGCCGACAAAATAAACGTGGCGATTTCCTATACGCCCAGTAAACGCCTTGCTATGGAGAATGGCGTAGATATCAATTCGATCACCAACAGCAGCGCCTTGTCGCGCAACCTCCTGGGGATATCCACCTCGTCTTCTTTCCGCAACCGCAACCTTTTCCGGGGCGCCGAACACCTGAGAACCAACCTGCAATACACGATTGAGCTCGACGTAGCAACGCGGGCTCGCCTGATCTTTTCGCAGGAGTTTAAGTTCCAGAATGAGCTTGTACTGCCTCGTTTTTTTGATTACTTCGGTTTTTGGAGGGCGATGCACACCATCCGTTTCGGCGAAAAGCACATCGTCGCAAAATCATTGTACGACCGGATGCGCGCCGATGCCCAGGCTCGAATTACCTTGAATTACAACTACTTAGACATCACATCATTTTACGTTTACAACCTGTTCAACGCCTCCTTCGGTTATGAACTGCGCTCGGACGGGGAGCACCAATATACGTTCGACCACATTGGTATCGACGTACTTCGCCCGAAGTTCGATCCGGGATTCGGCGCCAATGCAAGTGAATTTTTGCGCCGAAGTTTCGGTAATCAACTGTTCTCCGGATTTATTCTTCGTTCATTTTCTTATTCCTATATCAGCAAGGCCAACCATTACGGCGAGCGCTGGCAGTTCCGGCTTAATTCTGAATTGTCAGGCTTGGAAGAACTGGCGCTCAACCGCTTATGGGCCATCCCGTTTGGCGAACAAACCTGGACCATTTCCGACCTCAATTTTGCCAAGTTTATGCGGCTAGACCTTGACGCTGTGTATACGCGTGAATTCCGCAAAGACTTATTGGGTGCGCTCCGCATCGGAACCGGCGTTGTAACGCCTTATGGCGATACCAAAACGACCCCGTACGTGAAGCAGTTCTTTGTTGGCGGCCCTTCCAGTATACGTGCCTGGCGCATTCGCGAATTGGGTCCCGGCCGGTATAAGGATCCGGCGCCTGTGGCCAATCAGCCTTTTTTTCAGGCGGGCGACTTCCGCTTCGAATTCAACGCCGAATTACGTTTTCCGTTTTTCTGGTGGCTGAAAGGCGCGATCTTCATAGATGGCGGCAATATCTGGACGCTCCGCCAGGAAGCCGACCGCCCCGGCGCCGAACTGCGTTGGGACTCCTACAAAAATTTCGCGCTGGGTTCCGGCTTCGGCATCCGAGCCGATTTCGACTATTTTGTGCTGCGTTTCGACACCGGCCTGAAATTGCGCCGCCCTTATGCAGATGAAAAGGCGGGTTACTGGTTGGTAGATCGCTGGAAACAGGCGGGTGTGCGACCCTGGAATTTCAATTTGGCGGTGGGTTATCCGTTTTAGGCGCGCGAAGAACATATTCAGCACGAAGCACACAAACATAGATCATCCCGAATTTTGAAAAGTATTCGAGCGATTGTACGTGGTACACGCACTTGACAACAATAGGCTCACGGATGACCCATGTTAAAATCAGAAATGATTCATGTTTGTGTGCTTCGTAGTAAATATTTTTTCGCCTACAACACCGTCAATTTGATACACTTTCGGTACCCGCCCGCCTGAAAATCAAGCAAATAGAAACCTGGTGGTAATTTGGCCGCTGCCAGATCGAGCATGACTGTGTGCTGCCCTGCGCCGCGATCTCCTATGTTTTGCGGAATGCCCGCCGCCCGAACGCCCATAGCGGAATAGAGCGTGATCGACACAGGCATACTATACGGCAGCGTGTATTCAATGGTCGTGTGATCGCTGACAAGGGTCGGATAAACCGCCAGTTTCAGGGCGCCTTCCAGGTCCAGCGTACTCGAAATCGGGCTGAAATGCGCGATGATGGTATCGGCGCCGGCCAGCGTGAGTTTGGTGGCCAAGGAAGCGTCGTCCGAGAAAATGCTGCCATCTGTGCTGGTCCAGCCGCTGAACATCAGGCCCGTATTGCTTTTGGGTTTTACTTCCAGCAATTGCTCCATGCCGCCGAAATATTGTCCAGTCCAGGGGAAGGTCTCGATGTCGAGTGTGTTGAATTCGATTCGTTTGGCTGCATTGGGCGGGTCTACCAGTACGACGACGTTATAAGGGCCGCTTATATTGAAACAATCCGCTAAACCGCCGTCCAGCTGGATGCAGCGTTCATTGACATAGTCGCGAAGGAGTTGCACATTTTCTTTCCAGCCATTGAAGCTACCGCCCCAGCGGGCGGCATGCCTGGGCATTTCCGGCTCCAGTACCGCAGCCATACTGTCCAGCACGTGCAGCATATTTTCGCAGGTGAATACTGTGTTGTTCAGATCGGCCGAACGCGAGAGGTATAATTGTTTAAACTCCGGACTTTCCTGTAGTTTTTTGAAGATTTTCTCGTGTTTTCCAGGATCATTGCCCCAAAAACCGATGTTAAAATCATCTAGGTCGCATGGTACGGCAGTGGGCGAGGTGTTCGGGATGCCGGTATAATTGATGTAATAGCCGAAGGTCGCATCATCGTCCCACAGGATATAACCCCATTTTTTGTGGTCGCCTTGCGGATTCAGGCCGCGCCACCATCCGGTATTGTAATTGATCCAGTCGGTGCACACTACGGTGAGGTTGATGACAAAATAGTCGATCAGGCTTTTCACGTTCAGTTGCGCGGTCACCTGGTGGTACTTGGCTGAATCGGCCATGTTGTTGTTCAGGATGAAGTCTCGCAGCGGTCCCCAGTCGTCGAAAGCCTTTTGCCCGCCGTATTCTGCCCAGCTTTGACCCCAGGTGAGGAGGTACTGCAGGTCGTATTTTCCCTGGTTGTAGTAGTAGGACGTGTAATCGTGATCGTCGGGAAGTTCCCGCATCGAATAAACGCCCCAGTATTCGCCGTTGAGGTACACCACGCAGCGTTCACTGGCCCTTACGTCGAGTTCCATGCCGCCCAGTTTGGCCAACGACTGCACGTAATCGTCGCGCAGGTGGGCACAACCTTCGTGTTGGGGCAGAAAATTGCCCGGATAATTATCGTCGCCGGCAGCCCGCATGATAATGCGCTGGTATTCATCGCGGTCGGAATATTTGAATATCTGTTCTTTCAGCGCTTTGCTATACCCCATTTCGTCCCGGGAAATCCAGTCGAGGCTGCGCTGGTCGTTGACCCAGGAATCCTGGCCGTGGCTGTTGAGTTCGCCGTAGGAGCGGGTATGCAGCAATTTGTCCTGTCCGAAAAACTCGATGGAGCCGACGGGCCGCAGGGGTTTGTCGCCATTGGCCAGTTCGATCAGTGTATCGGCGGCTACGGACAAAACCACCAGGGAATAGGATTCGTTGACAAAAAAGGTTTTGAACTCCAGGAAACTTGGCAACACGTCCGGGTCATTGGTAAAGCTGCGCGCTTTGACCACCGTTGTGGCCTGAATGCTGATCGGATCGGTATAAACGGGCGAGTTTGCTTTCGGTTCCCTGCCATCAAGGGTATATCGGATTACAGCGTTGGGCTCGGGTGTTGAGATTGCAACCGTCAATGAACCGGTGTAGAACCCGGCGTCCTTATCCAATACCGGCGCTGCGGCGAAACGGCTGAACTGTGTCGAGCCGTTGTTGCCGGCTTTCGGTGTAGGCGTGGTACATATCCGCCAGATAGCAGAACCGTTGGTCGTACGCGCTACCGATTGGTGGACGGCTGTTTTTTTGAGTTCCACCGTTTGTAAAATAAGTCCGTCCGCCTTGCTCAGGACGATGCTTTCGGGGCTGTTTTTGGTCTGGGTAAACTTAAAATTAGTATGAAAATGCGTCAGGTTATCCACGGTATCACGTCCGGAACACCAAACGAGCAGGTAGCCGTTGGCTGGAATGGACGTACCGGTGGGGAATCGCCATTTATCGGGTTGTGCTACATCGTCGCTCAGGTAGTAGCCGCTGATGTTGGCAACCGAAGCGCCGCTGTTGTACAATTCGACCCAATCCTCAAAGTCGTTGTGGTTGTCGGCGAATTGTTTCCAGTTGGCGGCGGAATATTCGTTGATCACCACCTGTGCGCAAAGCGGTGCGGCGGCGAAGCAAAGCAGAAGCAATAAGAAAGGGGGTTGATAAATTTTCATGATTATGTATTTGGTGTGTGTGGGCGGCAAAAGTCAAGAAAATTCTGCAATCATTTGAGGAGGCTATTGCTTGGTCGCGACATTCTTTGTTATTTGCTATTATCTAATTGTAAAGAAATTTTTAACTGAGTAATAATTAATTGTCATTTATATCTTTATCCTGTCTGCCCACGAGAGCAGAGGCATTAAAAAAACGATTTGAGTGCGTTTGCCCGGACGGCTCCAACGGGGGAGGACAAAACGCGACGCCATCTCAAAAATCGCATTGGCGGCAAAAAAACTGCCGCGATCTATCTGGAACTGCCCGCATCGCGATACCTTCGCGGGGGCGGGGGCAAGCCCCGCCCCTACCCTCCACTTCTACTCCTTTATTCTATGTTTTCCAACGTACAATCCGAACTCCAACACGACATTCAGGGCATCCGAGATGCCGGTTTATTCAAGGAAGAACGCATTATTACCACGCCGCAGGGGCCGGTTATCGACACCAGCGTCCAGCACGATTTGCTTAACTTTTGCGCCAACAACTACCTGGGCCTCAGCAGCCACCCCGAGGTCACCGAAGCGGCTATTGAAGCGATCAGGACCCACGGTTTCGGGATGTCCTCGGTGCGGTTTATCTGCGGCACCCAGGACATCCACAAAACCCTGGAACGCCGGATCTCCGATTTTCTCGGCATGGAAGACACCATCCTCTATGCCGCTGCGTTCGACGCCAACGGTGGGCTGTTCGAACCCTTGCTCGGAGAACAGGACGCCATCATCAGCGATGAGCTCAACCACGCCTCCATCATCGACGGCATACGGCTGTGCAAAGCCAAACGTTTTCGGTATAAACACAACGATATGAATTCGTTGGAGGAGTGCCTGAAGGAAGCGGCAGGCGCCCGGCGCATCCTCATTTTTACCGACGGCGCCTTTTCTATGGACGGCACCATAGCCCGCTTGGACAAAATCTGCGACCTGGCCGAACAATACGGGGCTATGGTGGGCATTGACGAATGCCATGCCAGCGGTTTTCTCGGTAAAACCGGCCGCGGCACCCATGAATACCGCGGCGTAATGGACCGCATCGACATTGTGACCGGCACCCTTGGCAAAGCCCTTGGCGGCGCTTCCGGCGGTTTTACGGCGGCCAAAAAAGAAATTGTGGACCTGCTGCGCCAGCGCTCGCGTCCGTACCTCTTCTCCAACACCCTGGCCCCCGCCATCGTCGGCGCCTCCATCAAGGTCATGGATCTGCTCAGCGCCTCCACCGCGCTGCGCGACAAACTGGAAGCCAACACGAAATGGTTCCGTGAAGCCATGACCGCTGCCGGTTTCGACATCCTGCCTGGCGAACACCCCATCGTGCCCATTATGTTATACGACGCCAAATTAGCCCAGGATTTTGCCCGGGCCCTGCTCGCAGAAGGCATTTACGTGATCGGGTTCTTTTTCCCGGTGGTGCCCCAGGGGAAAGCGCGCATTCGGGTGCAACTCAGCGCCGCGCATGAGCCGGAGCATTTGGAGAAGGCGGTAGCGGCGTTTACGAAGGTGGGAAAAGCGTTGGGGGTGCTTCGATAAGCATTCAAAGCAGAAAACCGGTTATTTAACCCGTTAACCCTGTAGATCGGCGTCTTTATTCATCATCACAAACCGGAAACACGCATTTTGACGCGTTTCCGGTTTTCTTTTTATATTTGTTCATTACACCGCTATCTTTTATGAACGCTGTATAGTCGACTCAAAGTGGTTTTGAAGGAAACGGAATTGCAAGATATTCACAATCAATATTCTAAACCCTCTAAACCACTCTAAACCGACTATAACACTTCCATCGCTCAAACCAGCCACGCTGTCCACCATGACCCAACCCATGCGCTGCATCATCGTCGAGGACGAGCCCTTAGCGGCCGAAATCCTGGCGGAATATATCGGCCAAACGCCTTTTTTACAGCTGACCCACGTGTGTAACGACGCCATCCGCGCCCTCGACGTGGTTCGCATGAACCCGGTCGATGTCATTTTTTTAGACATCAACCTGCCGAAACTGAGTGGGATGGAATTTTTAAAAACCCTCCTGCACCAGCCCAAGGTGATTGTCACCTCAGCCTACCACGAATTCGCGGTGGAGGGTTTCGACTTACAGGTGATCGACTACCTGCTCAAACCCATAGAATTCAGCCGCTACAACAAAGCGGTAAACAAGCTCCTGACGCCGCAGCGCCTGTCAGACGTGCAGCCGGCGCCTTCCGCCAAGCCTGCGACGCCCGTGCGGCCGTATTATTTTTTCACGGTGAACAAACGTTCGGTCAAGATATACCTAGACGATATCCTGTTCATCGAAAGCCTGAAAGACTCGGTGTCTATCCATACGAAAGCCAAATCGTACAATACCCACTACCAGCTCGGCGAACTGGAAGCACTCATGCGTTCGGATAATTTCCTGCGCATCCACCGGTCCTTTTTGGTGGCGGTGGACAAAATCGAATCATTTTCCGCAGCGGAGGTAGAAATTGCCGGCCGGGTGTTGCCCATCGGTCGGAGCCATAAGTTGTACGTGATGGAGAAACTGGGACGGCAGAGTTAG
>Ga0105046_10001541_pt1 | contig 35522 bp, 43 predicted proteins | sample MAT03_FD_78385 | JGI IMG/M metagenome (GOLD analysis project Ga0105046, IMG submission 78385) | Freshwater microbial communities from Lake Fryxell liftoff mats and glacier meltwater in Antarctica - MAT-03 (megahit assembly) | ecosystem: Environmental > Aquatic > Freshwater > Ice > Liftoff... | reverse complement strand
TTTGAACAAAAACAAAAGTTGGCTAACACTTACGGATTTGACTTTTATCTATTTGGTTGCAATGTGACAACAGACATAATCAACGGAACAGAATATTACAATAAGACAATGGTTGACCACTTGGAAAGTAAATATGGTATTGGTTGGTGGACAAATATATCTATGATGACCATCAACTGAGGCATTAAGATTTGTTTTTATCGCAGGCGGCAGTTATCCTTGCTCCAGCATTATAATATACCTACAGATAAGTGGATCAGAAATCTTGCCCTATGCTGTTAGCAAGTCGAATTCGACGTCTTTTAAATAAAGGTGTAAGTACTCTTGAGTTATTTTTATAATTGTTTTTGGGTTATAAATATTTAAGAGATTTATTAACTACTCCTCAAACAATCCACCACTCTTTTTATAAAAGCTCTTCCCCAGATGCTTATACGCGAGCTCCGTCGCTTCGCGCCCTCTTGGTGTGCGCATCAAATATCCTTCCTGCACTAAAAACGGTTCGTAAACTTCTTCAATAGTTCCGGCTTCTTCTCCAACGGCTGAACTAATTGTGCTTATTCCAACCGGACCGCCTTTAAATTTATCAATGATGCAAGCCAGGATGCGTAGATCCATTTCATCCAGTCCGTTCTTATCTACATTTAACGCTTTTAAAGAGTAAGTAGCCATTTCAATATCAATACTCCCATTGCCTTTTATTTGGGCGAAATCACGCACACGTCGCAATAAAGCATTCGCAATACGCGGTGTGCCACGACTTCTGCGGGCAATTTCATAAGCGGCTTCGTCTTTAATTTCTACATTTAAAATATCAGAACTACGTTTAACAATGCCGGTAAGCACTTTACTATCGTAATAATTTAAGCGGCTTGTAATGCCAAAGCGGGCGCGCAGGGGAGAGGTCAGTAAACCGCTGCGGGTAGTTGCACCAACCAAAGTAAAAGGATTTAATTTTATCTGAACCGTCCTTGCATTCGGTCCGCTGTCGATCATAATATCAATTTTATAATCCTCCATGGCAGAATACAAATACTCTTCCACGATAGGACTTAAACGGTGGATCTCATCAATAAACAAAACATCATAAGGCTCTAAATTTGTAAGTAATCCTGCAAGATCCCCGGGCTTATCCAACACCGGACCGCTGGTCACTCTTAAATTCACACCTAAATCACTTGTAATAATATGCGCTAAAGTTGTTTTGCCAAGACCCGGAGGACCATGCAATAGAACGTGGTCTAAAGCCTCACCGCGCTGTTTTGCAGCCGCCACAAACACCCTTAAATTATCAACAACACTTGCCTGACCGCTAAAATCATCAAATGCAATTGGTCGCAGCGCACGCTCAATCTCCTTATCGGTTGGGCTTAAATTCCCTTCGGCAGCATCTAAATTCTCATTCATAGTCTAAAGATATAGCTTTCTTTAAAAGAGCCTTGCTACAAATTGTAGATTTTATGCCAATTGTCTTTATCAATATCCCAAAGGGCTTGGTTAATAAATTATGCCGCGTTTTCTTCGAGATTATTACGAAATAAAAAATTGTTGCCCCGATAATAAGACAATCTTTTTGATAGAACCGGTAGATGCGGATGATGTATATACTCCATAAAAAAAACAGCAAAGAAAACCTGATCTCTTTTGCAACGCCAGGTTATAAACCCGTTTTCTGAACTTTTCATATAGTTCATTAAATAAAACGGCGAATGGTCCAATTAATTTTACACTCTTTTTAAATATTTCAATCGTGGTGCGGTCATAAAAGTATAAGTTTAATTTGATAAGCTGTTAGCAACTTTGCCCTCTTGCAGATTTAAAACCTATATTTTTAGACAAATTCAAACCCTTATGCTATCTCTCAAAACAAAAAATATAATTCTCTCAATAATCATCGCTGCCGTTCTGGTTTATGTTATTTATGAAATTGTCCAGTACCGCAAATCAACTCATACCAGTGGCCAAAACTCCGAATATGCCATTAATCCAGAATTTGCTAACTACATCAGTTCTTTTACATCGGGCTTCATTTCAACAAACTCGACCGTAAAAATAAAACTGAGCAAAGAATGCGCCGGTTCCACCCAACTGAACACACCTTTGGAAGAAAACTATTTTTCCTTTAGTCCTTCCATCGCTGGGAAAACAGTTTGGAGAGATGCGCAAACCCTGGAGTTTATTCCTAAAGAGCCCCTAAAGCCTGGACAGAACTACGAAGCCACGTTTTACCTCGATAAACTCATCGAAGTAAAAAAAGAATTGAAAGAATTTATTTTCCAGTTCCAGACCATTCAACAGTCACTACAATTAACGACAAACGATCTTAGATCTTACCACTCCAACGATTTCAGCTTCTATAGCTTAAGCGGAAACCTAGCCAGTGCCGATGTTGCAGATAATACACTTTTAGAGAAAACGTTTTTAGCAAGTATGGATGGAAAATTCCTGAACGTGAAATGGACCCACGATGCTACAGGCACAATTCATCGTTACCTGATCGACAGCATCGAAAGACCTTCAGACAAACCCGGAACCTTATCTCTGAATTGCAATGGAAAAGAAATGAGCGTAGAGTATACTGCCAACCAGAATTTTGTTGTTCCCGTGAAAGACAATTTTGTGTTGCTCAACGTTAAAGTAAGCACAGAAAGTGATCCTTACGTGCTGGTGAATTTTTCTAATCCAATCGATGAAAGCCGGTCCCTTGAAGGCCTCATAAACATTAAAGGTTTATCGGAAGTAAAATACATTATCACGCACAACCAGGTAATGATCTATCCCCAGAATACGAAAACGGGAGCCTACATTTTAAAAATTGATGCCGGCGTAAAAGATGGACGGGGGCAAGAACTCGGTGTGGACTCAGAGCACAGCATCTTCTTCAGCCAGGTAAATCCTGCCGTGCGTTTTACAGGAGAAGGAAACATTCTTCCTTCAACAACGGGTCTCTTGATTCCCTTTGAAACAGTGAACCTCAGGGCTGTAGATGTTACCATTGTTAAAATTTACGCAAACAATGTACTCCAATTTTTACAGAACAATACACTTAATGGCGACTACCAATTGGCGCAGGTTGGAAAAAAAGTAATTCACAAACGGATCAATCTTGGCATTACAAATCCTGCGGACCTTGGCGGCTGGAAAAAATCAGCACTCGATCTGGAAACACTCATCAAAGCAGAGCAGGGTGCCATTTACAGGGTAAGTATTTCGTTTAAAAAATCCTACTCTTCTTATCCTTGTCTCGGTAATTCAGGCGAAAAATTTGAGATGGAAGAAATGCAGGAAGCCGAACCGGAAGAAGAGGTTTCTTATTTTAATAGCTACAACAGCGAATACGGCTATGAAAATTATGATTACGATGGCGAAGAAGAATACAATTGGGAAGATCGTGATAATCCCTGCAAGTCCTATTACTACATGCGTTCCGATAGAACCGTTTCCAAAAACATTCTAGCTTCTGACTTAGGCCTCACACTTAAAAAAGGAAACGATGGTAGTCTGTTTGTCGTAGCCAACGACCTTGTTTCCACAAAGCCACTTCACAATATTCAATTAGAGCTTTACGATTATCAAAAACAATTAATCCAAACTGCAATTACCAATTCAGATGGTCAGGCTTTTATTTCGCCAGAGCGCGCACCTGCGTTCATCGTTGCTAAAAACGACAAACAGTTTGCATATTTAAGATTGGATGAGGGAGGCACACTTCCATTAAGTATGTTCGATGTGTCTGGTACCGCTATTAAAAAGGGTCTTAAAGGTTTTATTTATGGAGAACGTGGCGTATGGCGTCCCGGCGATACTTTATTCCTGAATTTTATTTTGGAAGATAAACCGGGCACGCTTCCTGCGAACCATCCCGTATCACTCGCTTTATTCAATCCGCAAGGACAACTATATAAAAAACTCATCGCGAATAAAAGCGTCGACGGGTTCTACAATTTTACTTTAGCTACTGATAAAAATGCCCCAACGGGTTTCTGGAATGCAGAAGTCAAAGTTGGCTCCGTGCGATTCAACAAACCTATTCGCATCGAAACCATCATTCCAAACCGTTTAAAGATCGATCTTAATTTTGGCAACGATAAACTCATTCAGGCCGCTAAAGAAAATAACGTAAAATTGCATACGAATTGGCTCACCGGCGCTACAGCAAAAAACCTCGCAGTTAAAATGAACGTGGCTTTAAGCCCCGCAACAACTGAATTTCCAAAATTCAAAGGCTTCACTTTTGACGATGGTACACAACGTTTCGAGGCACAAAATGTTTCTGTGTTTGATAATAAGGTCGATGAAGAAGGCAATGCCATTGTTCATCTCAACATTAATCTTGAAAAGAGTGCACCGGGCATTCTAAAAGCTGTGTTTAATACCATGGTGTTTGAACCAGGTGGAGCCTTCAGCATCGATCGGTATACGATTAATTATTCTCCTTACACTTATTACACCGGAATTAAATTGCCGCAGGGAGAAAAAAATTCCGGTATTCTTTACACAGGCAAAGACCATTTTGTAGACATAGCAACTGTGGATGCCAATGGGAATGCTGTGTCGAGGTCTAATCTTAAATTCGAAATGTATAAGCTCGAATGGCGTTGGTGGTGGGATCAGTACGAATCTGATCTTGCTAACTATGCAACTGATGAATACCACAAGCCGGTACAAAGCGAAAATTTTTCAAGCAGGAGTGGAAAAGCGAGCATTAAAGTAAACATCAACGAACACAATTGGGGACGTTACCTTATTCGTGTTACCGATCTGGATGGAGGTCACAGTTCTTCGATGGTCACGTATTTCGACTGGGCCAATTGGATGGAGCGCGATGGAGAAAATGGTAATAACAAGATCATGTCCAACATGCTCAATTTTACCACCGATAAAAAAAAATACGTTGTAGGGGAAGAAGTAAAAGTAATTATACCTTCGCCGCAAAGTGGCCGCGCATTGATTACCATTGAGAATGGAAGTAAAGTTCTGGAAGCACATTGGTTGGAAACGCAAAAAAGCAGCACCACTTTTAAATTTAAAGTTACTCCCAAAATGGCACCGAATGTGTATGTACATGTATCGTTAATTCAGCCACATGAGCGCACCAACGATCTGCCAATTCGTTTGTATGGCGTATTGCCTGTTATTACCGACGATCCGGAATCTCATCTGAAACCGACTATTAAAATGCCTGCTGTTATTGAGCCGGAGAAAAATGTGAGCATTGAAGTTGGGGAAGAGAACAACAGGGAAATGGCGTTTACGCTGGCCATTGTAGATGACGGATTATTAGACATCACGCGGTTTAAAACACCTGATCCACATCCTGTTTTTTATGCGAAGGAAGCTTTGGGTGTGAAAACCTGGGATGTTTACGACAATGTGATTGGTGCTTTTGGGGCAGACCTGGAGCGTATCCTGAGCATCGGCGGTGATGGAAGTGAATTAAACAACGACGGTTCCAAAGCCAACCGCTTTAAACCTATGGTTAAATTTTTCGGACCTTTTCATCTTTCAAAAGGCGAAAAGAAAACGATCAGCTTTAAAATGCCAATGTATGTGGGTTCCGTTCGTGCCATGGTAATTGCTGGTAACAAAGGTGCTTATGGCATCGCCGAAAAAACAACGCCGGTAAAAGCGCCTTTAATGATTCTAGGCACTTTACCGCGTGTGTTAAGTGTCACAGAAGAGGTAAAACTTCCTGTCTCCATTTTTGGCGGGGAAGTGAATGTGGGCGCCACAGAGGTAAAAATAGAGGTGAATGGTTTGATACAACCAATGAGCGGTAATAAGAAAACCGTTAGTGTGAATAAGAACGAAGAAAAACTTGTTCTCTTCGATCTTAAAGTAAAGAACCTCACTGGTATTGCGAAAATTAAGATTACGGCGAGCGGAGGGGGGCATTCCGCAACTTACGACATGGAAGTGGATGTCCGCAATCCGAATCCTTATGAAACAACAAGTAAAGAATTTTGGATAGAAGCCGGCAAATCTCTAAAACAGAATTATTCGCCTTTTGGTGTGGCTGGAACAAGCACCGGAGTCCTTGAATTATCAACCATTCCGCCCATCAACCTCGAAGAGCGTTTGCGTTACCTGATTCAATATCCGCACGGGTGTATCGAACAAACAACTTCGCAGATCTTCGCCCAACTTTATCTTTCAGATATTATGGAGCTAAGTCCTGACAGGAAAAATACAATTGAAAATAACATCAAAGGTGGAATAAATGACTTGCGTAAATTTCAGTTAACCTCTGGCGGAATGAGCTATTGGCCAGGCAGCGCCGATGCCAGCGATTGGGGAACTTCTTATGCGGGACATTTCTTTCTTTCTGCGGAGAAAAAAGGATATACTTTGCCTTCTGGATTGAAAAAGAATTGGATCACTCACCAGCAAGGTCTCGCGCAAAACTTCGAGATCAGCAAAAGTAAATTTAATAGTAACGATGAATTACAAGCCTATCGTCTTTATGTATTGGCGTTGGCGAACAACCCGGTAATGGGTGCCATGAACCGTTTAAGAGAGTTTAATGGGTTATCGTCGCAGGCGCTTTGGTTATTAGCCGCTGCTTATGCGCAGGGTGGGCAACTTGATGAAGCTACCAAATTGATAAGCGCGGTGCCAACAACTGTAATACCCTACCGTGTCAACTATTACACTTATGGCTCTTCAGACAGAGACATGGCCATCATTCTGCAAACCTTGGTGTTATTGAATAAAAAACAACAAGCACTTGCGCAGGTAAAAAGAGTGTCCGAATTTTTATCTTCTAAAAACTGGCTCAGTACACAAACTACAGCATTCGGATTAGTAGCAGTTTCCGATTTTATTACGAAGTATGGCGGCGCATCAGCCATGCAGGCAAAGTGTTCAGTAAACGGACAAGAAACGATCATAAAAGGAAAAGCAGCCGTATCGCAAATTCCTCTGACATACAAAGGAAATACCGGTGGCAATTTTACGATTGAGAACAACGTTTCTGGTATGTTATGTGTGCGTCTTGTAAGCCGCGGAAAGCCACCAATAGGACAGGAGCAGGCTGCCGAAGAGAACATTGCCGCTAAGGTTGCTTACAAGGACATGGCGGGAAATACAATTGATCCCACAGAAGTAGTGCAGGGAACAAACTTCATGATCTCGGTCACCGTTAAAAACCTCGGACTCGTCGGCGAGGTTCAGAACATTGCTTTGAGCAACTACATTCCGTCAGGCTGGGAAATTCACAATTCTCGTATGGACGACAATGAAGCAACCTTGAAAAATTCTTCCTATACGTATCAGGACATCCGTGATGACCGCGTTCAAACGTATTTTGATCTGAATAAGAACGAATCAAAAACCATCAATATTCTTGTAAATGCCAGTTACGAAGGTCACTTCTATTTGCCGGGAATAAATGTGGAAGCCATGTACGATAATTCGGTGTATGCCAGAACAAAAGGGCAATGGATAACAGTGGTGAAAGAAAAAGGATCAACGGCTGCAAAATAGTAGCCTTGAAATATTCAAATTGTATTTGGGATTTTCAAGGTTGTCTTTTAAATTTTTGGAAGGTATTTTTGTATAAACACTTCGAGTCCAACCATAGTGACATGTTGTTTGCTTTTGTAGTCAAGCGGAGCAGATGAAATTATAAAATTATGTTTACAGTTTAAGTCTTCAATGGAGTTGTAAAATCCTTTAGATGGACTGGGTGCTTTGCTTAGTTTTATTTCAATGCAGGCTTTTACGCTATTTCCATGAACTAACACCAGATCGCATTCTGCACCAACTTGTGTGCGGTAATAATAAGCATCGATGCGTTTAGGCGCTGCATTTATAATTTGACTAATAACATAACCTTCCCAGGAAGCACCTACATTCGGATTATTTAATAATTCCTTTTCACTAAAAATACGAAGTAAATGGTGTAAAATCCCACTGTCATTAATGTAAATTTTCGGCGATTTTACAAGGCGTTTCCCCACATTTACAAAGTAGGGAGGAAGACGCCTTATTAAAAAAGCGCCCTCTAAATAATCTATATAACGTTTTATAGTAGTACCGCTTACATCCAAAGAGCTTCCGAGTTTTTCCGCATTTAAAATTCCACCTTGTAAATGTGCCAGCATTCCCCAAAGTTTACGCATAACAATGGGCGAAAATTTTATGTCAAATAAAATTGCCAGGTCACGTTCAATATAAGTCGTAATAAAAGCGTCCAGCCAGCCAGATGCCAGCTCATTACTTTTCAGTGTTAAAGCTTTTGGAAAACCACCTCTAAACCAATGTTTCTTTACACTGATAGTTTTCGGCAATTCATGCAGTCCAATCGGATTTAAATAGAAATAATAAACGCGTCCCGCCAAACTCTCAGAAGCTCCTTTTAATAATTCAGGAGAGGCAGACCCTGTTATGATAAATCTGGCAGGCTTTCTATCTACATCTACCATTGCTCTTAAAAGAGGAAACAGTTTGGGCATTCTTTGAACTTCGTCTATCAAAACGCATTCTTTCGTGAAGCTCAATAAATACTCTTCCGCATCGCGGCTAAGCGTCTCAAAGTCACTGTTCTTTTCAAGATCTAGGTAAACAGTCTTTTTTTTTAAAGATTTAGCAACTTCTTTTACAAGGGTAGTTTTGCCCACCTGCCTTGGACCTAGAATTACAAGCACAGGAAATTCTTTGGCGTATTTCTCAACAAGGGTAATAATTGTTCTGCTTATCATAAATCAAATATAAGTAACAACATTGAAAAAGTCAAATTTGATTTGAATATTTCAATGTTTAATTTTTCTTCAAATATCAAACTCATAAACTTAATTTAATAAAGCCATATAAATACAGGAAATAAAAAATTACTTTAGCTTGCTAAATAGTTAAGTGATCTCTAAATCAAATCTATATTCATACATCAATAGCCATAAACTAAGACTCTTTGTTTTATTAGGCTGCATAATCATATATTGGCTCTGGCTTCCTTCAAAACTATTTGATAAGCCAACAAGCGCAGTGCTGCTTGATCAAAATAGCGAACTCCTCGCTGCGCAAATAGCCAACGACGGCCAATGGCGTTTTCCGCAAAGCGATAGTCTGCCTTATAAATTTAAAAAGTGTATTCTTACATTTGAAGACGAATATTTTAAATACCATCCCGGCTTTAATCCAGTTTCCATTTTTCATTCCTTCCAGCGAAACCTGGGCGCTCCCAAAATTAAAAGCGGTGGAAGTACAATAACCATGCAGGTTGCCCGCATGATACGCAACAATCAAAACCGCAACTACTATCAGAAATTTGTAGAAATACTACTGGCAGTGCGCATTGAACTCTCCTATAAAAAGTCTTCTATACTGAATATTTATTGTAGCAACGCTCCATTTGGTTCTAACGTCGTCGGACTTGCCGCAGCTTCTTGGCGCTATTTCGGCAGGAACCCTGAACAACTTTCTTGGTCTGAAGCAGCTGTTTTGGCAGTGCTTCCCAATGCACCGTCTTTAATTTATCCGGGTAAGAATCAACAACGCTTATTGGAAAAAAGAAACCGTATTCTCGAAAAGCTCTACAAGAAAAACATCATCGACGCGTCAACCTATCAATTGTCCATTCTTGAACCTCTTCCGCAAAAGCCTTATCCGATCCCACAAATAGCGCCACATGTACTAGGTGATTGCATAAAAAATCAGGGAGCTTCCAAAAAATTTCATTCCACCATTCAGAAAAAACTTCAGCAACAGGTCACCGAACTTTTAAACAGACACAGTCAAAACCTCTCTGCCAATCAAATTCACAATGCCTGTGCACTCGTCGCAGAAACGGAAACGGGAAAAGTGATCGCCTACGTAGGAAATAGTTTTTCTCCAACCAATGCACATGAAAATTACGTAGATATTATCCAGGCTCCGCGCAGCACGGGTAGCATCCTCAAACCCTTTTTGTATGCTTTTATGTTGAACGAAAATAAAATTCTTCCCGCAAGTCTTTTAGAAGATGTTCCCATGCGTATTGGCTCTTATGGACCAAAAAATTTCAGTCTTTCTTACGATGGACTCGTGCCCGCAAATCAGGCTATAGCGAGGTCCTTGAATGTTCCCGCTGTGAAAATGCTGCAGGATTACGGTGCTTCAAAATTTCATCTCCGATTAAAACAATTAGGATTTAGCACTTTCACAAAACCAACCGACCATTATGGCTTATCACTGATACTGGGTGGAGGAGAGGCAAAACTCTGGGAAATCGCAGCCGCTTATTCTTCCATGGCAAGGGCCCTGATGCATTATTCCAACGTAAGAAATCTATACGCAACCAATAGCTACCATGCTTTGAGCTATTTGAAAAAAGAAACATCAGAAAAAGTCTCCGTTAAACTAAGGTCAGATCTTATAAATGCGTCTTCCATCTATTGCGCCTTTGCCGCTATGACAGAACTGATGCGCCCTCAGGACTACACCGGTTGGGCGCAGTTTTTATCAAAAACACGCATCGCCTGGAAAACCGGCACCAGCTTTGGGTTCCGCGATGCCTGGGCAGTTGGACTTAATCCTAAGTACACAGTGGCAGTTTGGGTAGGAAATGCAGACGGGGAGGGAAGACCTGAATTAACTGGTACCGCAGCAGCAGCCCCATTGATGTTCGACATTTTTAACCTGCTTGAACAAAAAAACTGGTTTCAAAAACCGACAAGTGACCTTGAAAAAATAAAAATATGCAAAAAAAGCGGCTTCAAAGCTTCTGAAATTTGTGATCAGACTGAGTTTCGTGAATATCCTCAGGGCGCCGAAAAAACAAAGCCTTGTCCTTTTCATAAGCTTGTACATCTGGATGAAAGCGCACAGTTCCGCGTTAGCAGTAATTGTTATCCCGTAGATAAAATGAAACACCTTGCCTGGTTCGTAGTTTCGCCGGCGCAGGAATACTTCTACAAGCAGCACAGCTTCGATTACAAACCTTTGCCTCCCTTCTTAAGCGGCTGCGAAAACGAATCTCCGCACAATCAAATGGAGATTATTTATCCCAAAGATGGGTTCCGAATTTACGTGCCTATAGATCAAAGTGGTGAGCGCAGTCGCTGCGTTTTAAAAGTTACGCATAAGAACGACAATGCAGAACTATTCTGGTACCTGAATGGCGAATTTGTTGGAACAACAAGAAAATTTCACCAATTGTCCCTGGTGCCAAAAAGCGGTGAGCATTTACTCGAAATTACAGACAACTTCGGCGAAACATCAAATTGCTCGTTTACAGTTCTTGAAAAATAACAAAGGCGATCTTAAATTCAGGAAAATTAATTTACTACCAGAATATTTTTACTGTTTTGTGTAAACGTTTTTGCACGCATGAGTCCTGCTTGGATACATCTGGTCATACGATTTCGTTTGAATTGTAAACGATTTTTTTGATCCGGATAAAGTTCCGGAAGCGGTATTTTTTGGATACGAAAAGCTAAATTAGGTCACATTAACTGTGTTGCCATTTAACGAAGTAACTGGTACAACATTTACTGGTCCAATCTTCGAAGCGCTTAGCGTAAAAACAGTATTCACGGAACTCGACACGGTAGCGTTTGCAGAATAATTATCCGTTGTGATTGTGGTAGAGGTATCACCCGGAATAACAGCCATACATGTACAAGCAACGTTGTAACTGCCAGTTAAAAATTCCGCAGTATTCTGCACCCGGACCTTTCGGGTCTTAGTCACTGCCTGATTTCCGGCTGCATCCTTAGCGTTATAAGTTAGTGTGTAGTTGCCGGTAAGCGCCGTATTTACAGTACTGGTAGTATTTAAAGCCGTATTTATACTTCCGTCCGTTTCGTCAATTACTGTAGCTCCAGGATCGGAATATGCAGTCTGTAGAGCGATAGTGTCATTACTTTTTCCTGTTAATGTTATTACGGGTGGGGTAGTATCGACCGTTGCAGTGGGCGTTTCCGTTGCCGGTTCTTCTTTTTTGCAGCCAGCCATTAAAATAGCTCCTAGTGCGAGAGCCAAAATTTGTGATTTCGTGATTTTAGGGTTGAGGGTTTAAAGGTTTCAATATAAAGATTTTATTTAATTGAAAAGGGTTTTGATGTAAATTTCAATGAATTTATACCAAATCCAGATATAATTTACGTCAATACCTAAACTTATTTTTGGCGGGCCGTTCGCGCGGTAGCGTCCGGTCCCAAAAAGCAAATTGTTAGTTTAATTTCAGGGAAATTTGGACCATATTGTTTTGGAATCACTATAACTGTTATACAACGACGAAAATGGAGTTTTCGGCCAAACACTAAATAGATATTGTTGGCATCCAAAGTTGCATTTATTCGATCAGCATCACGTCCGGATTTTAACAATAGCGATCAAAATTTATTAAAGAATAGGGCCCTCCCTAATAATCAATCTTTTACAATTTCAAGCTCCTGAACTTGGAAGTTGAGTTGATTTTAACCAAGACTGTTAAAATTTTTAAAGTTCTGACTTCCAAATATTTAAAAAAATCTTAAACTTCTTGTCTTCCCTTATTTCTCGCTATATTTGTATCCCGTTTTAACTAAGGCTTAAGGCGTAAAATCATTTATGTTTAATCTCTCAAACCAGCCTTAGGGGTTTGATACAATTAAAAAAAGAATGGCAGAAAAAGCCCAGGTTACTGGAAATGCAGATTTCGATTGGAATTCAATCGGGAAAAAACAAGACAATTATTCAGCAGAAGAAAAAGCAAAGTTGGACGAATTGTACTCAGCAAAATTAAGCACCATTACAGATCTTCAGATCATCGAAGGTGTTGTTGTTGCTAAGAACAACCGCGAAGTGGTTGTAAACATTGGTTATAAATCAGACGGCGTAGTTGCTCTTTCAGAGTTTCGCTATAATCCGGATTTAAAAGTTGGTGATAAAATTGAAGTGTTCATCGATCAGGCAGAAGATCTGCAAGGTCAATTAGTACTTTCTCACAAAAAAGCACGTGCCGGCAAAAGCTGGGATCGCGTTAACGAAGCTCTTGCAAATGATGAAATAATTAAAGGATTCGTTAAATGCCGTACAAAAGGTGGCTTAATCGTAGATGTATTTGGTATCGAAGCTTTCTTACCAGGTTCACAAATCGATGTAAAACCTATCCGTGATTACGATATTTACGTTGGTAAAACGATGGAATTTAAAGTTGTGAAAATCAACAATGAATTCAAAAACGTAGTGGTTTCTCACAAAGCTTTAATTGAAGCTGAATTAGAAAGCCAAAAACGTGACATCATCTCTAAATTAGAAAAAGGACAAGTATTGGAAGGTACTGTGAAAAACATTACTTCTTATGGTGTGTTCATCGATTTAGGTGGTGTTGACGGTTTAATTCACATTACAGATTTGTCATGGGGTCGTATTAACCACCCAGAAGAAATCGTGAAATTAGACGAGAAAATTCAGGTAGTTATTCTTGAATTTGATGACGATAAAAAACGTATCGCTTTAGGTTTAAAACAATTAACTCCTCATCCATGGGAAGCGCTTAGCTCTGAAGTAAAAGTTGGAGATAAAATTAAAGGTAGAGTTGTTGTAATCAATGATTACGGCGCATTTATCGAGATCGCTCCAGGTGTTGAAGGTTTAGTTCACGTAAGTGAAATGAGCTGGTCGCAACACTTACGTAGCGCGCAGGAATTTGTGAAGATTGGCGACGAAATCGAAGCTGTGATCTTAACACTAGACCGCGAAGAGCGTAAAATGAGCTTAGGTATGAAACAATTAACTCCTGATCCTTGGAATATGATCATGGAGAAATACTCTAAAGGCTCTAAACACACAGGCACAGTGCGTAACTTCACGAACTTCGGTGTATTTGTTGAATTAGAAGAAGGTGTTGACGGTTTAGTTCACATCTCTGATCTTTCATGGAGCAAAAAAATCAAACATCCAAGTGAATTCTGTAAAGTAGGTGAGAAAATGGATGTTGTGGTATTAGAGATCGATGGTGAAAATCGTCGCTTAAGCTTAGGTCACAAACAATTAGAAGAAAATCCATGGGATGTGTTTGAAACTGTCTTTACAGTTGATTCTATCCACAAAGGAACAGTAACTTCGGTAAACGATAAAGGTGCTTTAATTGGCTTAACATACGGTGTAGAAGGATTCTGTCCTGCACGTCACCTGAACAAAGTTGACGGTACTTCATTAAAAGCTGAAGAAACTGCAGATTTCAAAGTAATTGAATTCAGTAAAGATGCTAAACGTATTGTCGTTTCTCACGCACGTCTTCATGAAGAAGTGAAAGAAGAAGCACGCAAAACTGAAAAAGCAACTAAGAAAGCTGATTTCGAAGACAGTAAAAAAGCTGTGAAAAAGGTGAAAGATAATCAAGAGAAAACCACTTTAGGTGACATCTCAGCTTTATCTGATCTGAAAGATAAATTAGACGGTAAAAAATAATACCGCCGGTAGAATAGGGCCCCTGAGCTTGCAGAAGGGGTCAATGCGCCGAAAACCAAACTCCCTATAACGACATGTCGTTTAGTAGGGCAACTAAAAACCTTGCCGGGTTTTTAGTTTTTGAGAGCCAAAACCCGCCCCTTAAAAGGCGGGTTTTTGGTTTTATAAGCCCCGTAACTTTAGAAAAGTTAAGCGTGCGATCGAAAAGTACTTTTTCACAGTTTATCAGGCACCGCCACAAACCATGGAAAAGTTTATTATTTTTAAATCATAATACTTACGCTATGAAAAGAATTTTCGTTTTGCTGCTAATACCACTTTTGTTTCATGCACAATCCCAGAACCCCGAACAACGAGTAGAATCAACCATTAAAGCAGTAACGCTTTACCTGGATGGAGCTGAAATCAATCAACAAAAAGCATTGAATTTAAATGCAGGAATTACTTCTGTAGTATTTACAAATCTTTCTTCCAAACTCATTCCAAAAAGCATTCAGGTCAATCTGGGCGAAGGAATTAGCGTGCTAAGCGTTTCCGAGAAACTCAATTTTCTAAGTACTTCTGCTGAAACAAACAACTAAAAGATTCTCTTAAAAGCAATCAGTATAAGACTTTGCAGCTCATCTCTGATAAAGATGCTTTTGAAAAAGAAAAACAATTGCTGTTAAAAAACACCCGTATTGGTGGAACTGAAAAAGGTGTCTCTGTCGCTGAACTGAAGCTGGCCGCCGATTTCTACCGCTCACGCATGAAAGAAGTGAACGGCGAACTATTAAAATTAGACACCAGGATTTCAGAATTTCAGGCTGTTTCAAATCGTTTGCAATGGGAATTACGCGAATTCAATATCAGCGAGAACAGACCTACCGGAGAGATTATTATTTTATTGCAGGCAGATAGTAAGGTAGTCGCAAACATTGATTTAAGATACGTTGTCTCTGATGCCGGTTGGGCCCCCTTCTATGAGCTAAAAGCAGAAGATATTAGTAAGCCAATTACCCTTGTTTACAGGGCCCGCGCGTTTAATAATTCAGGAATTGACTGGTCTGACGTAAAAATAAAATTATCCACCTCCGATCCCACACGCAGTGCTTCTAAACCAACCATGTATCCCTGGTTGCTTAATTTTAACGCCAGAGTCTATCGGTCTGACAGATACATCGACCACGGGTCAGGCCAAGGGAATGTGCAATATCTAAAATCACAAATTAATAATCAAAATCTCGAAAATCAATCTACTGATAAGCAGCAGCTGAACGAAGTGGAAATGCAGTCCTGAAATGAATACCAGTCGAAAGGAAAAAAAGAAATGGATAAAAAAGTGAAGTACGAAGAAGTACAGGTGTCCGAATTAAGCGCAGAGTTTGAAATTAAGAAGCTTTATTCGATTCCCTCAGATGTTAGGCCTTACATCGTCGAAGTAGCCACCTATAGCCTTAATGCCAGTTTTAAGCACTCTTCGGTTCCAAAAGCAAAAAAAGATGCTTACTTGCTAGCCAGTATCGCCGGATGGGAAGATATTGACCTGATTGAAGGCCCGGCAAACGTATACTTCGCCGGTTGTTTCGTAGGTCAGTCGTACGTAAATACCAGAAGTGTAAACGATACGCTGGATCTATCGTTTGGCCGGGATAGTAAAGTGATTGTGACAAGGACAAAGATCAAGGATTTTAACAAGGAAAACCTGGTAGGCAACAATCGCAAAATTGTTTATTCGTATGAAATGCTCATCAAGAACAACCGTAAAAGTGCCGTCAATATTGATCTTGAAGATCAGTTGCCTATTTCGCAGAGCAGCGAGATCATAGTGGATCAGGTTGAACTTTCAAAGGGATTAGTGAATAAAGATGATGGGAAAGTGAGTTGGAAATTCCTGATCCCACCGGGCGAGTCTCAAAAAGTGATTTTTACCTACACCATCAAGTATCCAAAGAACAGAAATGTGGATACGGAAAGTAAAACAGGTCAGATTAAGGGGGAAATTCTAAATAGTAATAAGCAACCACACAAATCACGAAGGCGATAAGAATTTAAATAAATGATTTTCAGATCTTTACGTGTTTTTAAGGGATTAATTCAAGTTTCGCTAAATTTTCACCAACCTTTCTAGCCTTTTTAACGTACAAGAACAATATTTTAAATCCTCGTGCGTTATTATAGAAAACCTAAAGCAAAAATGATTTAAGCCTATGACACAAACATTTACTCTGGACCTTGATTTTACTGCAAAAGAAACTGAAAAAGAACAAAAAAATACCTTTTTAGACATTGCAGATCCATCGGAAAACACTATTAACAACATTCTTAACTACAGCAAAAACCTTGAGGTTATGCAATCAGGGTTGATCAGATCCATCATACTCCTTAAAAGTTAAGAAATTTCCTCATCCTTAATAAAAGGCAAAAACATCAGTTTTTGCCTTTTTTTGTTTATTTCCTGTTAGTTCAGTTTTAATAACTTGAAATTTTAACAAATTCGGATTTAGTGGATCTTAAAATCCGCACTCAAAAAAACCGTTTTTCAGACCAAAAAATGATAAAAATTTTATAGTTTTGACTGCGGAAATTCTACTAATTTTTTTATTTTTTTTTTAGATTTACATTCAATTCAAATCCTTGCCAGCTGGCTTTTTCAGACAAAAAAGGTCTTTTGTGAAAAAAAATACACACAAATTCAAAAATAAATGGCAAAAATGATTGGAGGATAAAATTAATTTCATATCTTTGCCGTCCCGTAAAAGGAAATATAGCCGAATTACCAATAAAATCAAGTAATACAAAGGATTTAAAATGCCTACAATATCGCAATTAGTAAGAAAAGGTCGCACTAAACCGACCAACAAAAGTAAATCGGCCGCTTTGGATTCATGTCCACAACGCCGTGGTGTTTGTACCAAAGTGTACACAACAACCCCTAAGAAGCCAAACTCTGCAATGCGCAAAGTGGCTAAAGTTCGTTTAACGAACAAACAGGAGATAATTGCCTATATTCCGGGTGAAGGTCATAACTTGCAAGAACATAGTATCGTATTGGTACGTGGTGGTCGTGTAAAAGATCTACCAGGTGTGCGTTATCACATTGTTCGTGGAAGCCTTGATACCGCAGGTGTTGAAGGTCGTAAACAACAACGTTCGAAATACGGTGCAAAACGTCCAAAAGCGGGTGCTGCAGCAGCTCCAGCTAAGAAAAAATAATTTTAAAGTCTTAAACAATGAGAAAAGCCAGAGCAAAAAAGCGCGTGTTGTTACCTGATCCAATTTATAATGATACATTGGTAACCCGTTTTCTAAATAATTTAATGTACGACGGTAAAAAAAACACCGCCTCTACTATATTTCATGATGCCATCGGTATCGTTGCAAAACGTACCAGCGAAGATGGATTGGAAGTGTTCAAAAAAGCCCTTGCAAACGTAACACCTCAGGTGGAAGTACGTTCACGTCGTGTGGGTGGATCAACTTTCCAGATTCCTTCTGAAATTCGCCCTGATCGTAAGATCTCTATGGCGATGAAATGGTTAATCTCTTATTCACGCAAACGTAACGAAAAATCAATGGCTCAGAAATTAGCGGGTGAAATCGTTGCTGCATCTAAAGAAGAAGGTGCTTCATTCAAAAAGAAAGAAGATATCCATAAAATGGCAGAGGCTAACAAAGCATTTTCACACTTTAGATTTTAATTAACAAAATGGACTTACGTTATACAAGAAATATTGGAATCGCTGCTCACATTGATGCTGGTAAAACAACCACAACAGAGCGTATTCTTTATTACACTGGAGTTAACCATAAAATTGGTGAAGTACATGATGGTGCTGCAACAATGGACTGGATGGCTCAGGAACAAGAGCGTGGTATCACAATTACCTCTGCTGCTACTACTTGTTTCTGGAAATACAGAGATAACCAATACAAAATTAATATAATTGATACGCCAGGTCACGTAGATTTTACCGTTGAGGTAAATCGTTCATTACGTGTATTGGATGGTTTAGTGTTTTTGTTTTCAGCAGTTGATGGTGTTGAGCCGCAATCTGAAACGAATTGGCGCTTAGCCGATAATTACAACGTTACCCGTTTAGGTTTCGTTAATAAGATGGATCGCCAGGGTGCTGACTTCTTAAATGTAGTTAAACAAACACGCGAAATTTTAGGTGGTAATGCAGTTCCTCTGCAATTGCCTATCGGTGCTGAAGAAACGTTCGTAGGTGTAGTTGATTTAATCAACAACCGTGGAATGGTTTGGAACGAAGAAGATAAAGGAATGACTTACAAAATCGTTCCTATTCCTGAAGATATGATTGAGGAAGTGGCTGAGTGGAGAGAGAAAATGTTAGAAGCTGTTTCAGAATTTGATGATAACATCATGCAAAAATTCTTTGACGCTCCTGAAACAATTACTGAGAGAGAAGTATTAGATGCATTGCGTAAAGCTTGCGTTGCAAATAAAATTGTTCCAATGGTATGTGGTTCATCTTTCAAAAACAAGGGTGTTCAAACGATGTTGGATTTAGTAATGGAATTAATGCCTAGTCCTCTTGATAAAGAAGTGACTAAAGGAACTAATCCTGATACTGAGCAGGAAGTTACACGCAGACCAGATGTTAAAGATCCATTTACAGCTTTAGCTTTTAAAATTGCAACCGATCCTTTCGTAGGGCGTTTGTGTTTTATCCGCGCTTATTCTGGTCGTTTAGATGCAGGTTCTTATGTACTGAACACCCGTTCAGGAAATAAGGAACGTATCTCTCGTATCTTCCAGATGCACGCTAACAAACAAAATCCTGTTGAATTTTTAGAAGCAGGTGATATTGGAGCAGTTGTTGGATTTAAAGATATCCGTACTGGAGATACTTTATGTGAAGAAAAACATCCAATAGTATTAGAAGCAATGAATTTCCCTGAGCCGGTGATTGCCATCGCTATTGAGCCTAAAACTCAAGGTGACTTAGATCGTTTAGGTGTGGGCTTAAATAAATTAGCTGAAGAAGATCCAACTTTCCGTGTTAAAACGGATGAAGATTCTGGTCAAACCATTATCTCAGGTATGGGTGAGCTTCACTTGGAAATTATTGTTGACCGTTTAAAACGCGAATTTAAAGTTGAAGTTAACCAGGGTTCTCCTCAGGTAGCTTACAAAGAAGCTATTTCAGGAACTGTTGATCACCGTGAAGTTTACAAAAAACAATCAGGTGGACGAGGTAAATTTGCCGATATTAAATTTACTCTTAGCCCGGTTGATCAGGATTTTGACACATCTAAAACCGGTGGTTTACAATTCATCAATGAAATTACCGGTGGTAATATTCCTCGTGAATTTATCCCTGCTGTTGAAAAGGGTTTCAAAGCCTCTTTAAACAATGGTGTATTAGCTGGTTATCCTTTAGTTGGTTTAAAAGTTGTTTTGAAAGACGGTTCATACCACGCGGTTGACTCGGATGCCTTATCTTTCGAGATTTGTGCTAAATCAGCATACCGTGAAGCATTGCCAAAATGTAAACCCGTATTACTTGAGCCAATCATGAAAGTTGAGGTTTTAACTCCTGAACAAAACATGGGTGATGTAGTAGGTGACTTAAACCGTCGTCGTGGTCAAATTGAAGGAATGGATTCTAAAGGTACCGCACAAGTTATCAAAGCTAAAGTGCCACTTTCTGAAATGTTTGGTTATGTAACTCAGTTACGTACTTTGACTTCAGGTCGCGCTACTTCAACAATGGAATTCAGTCATTACAACGAAGCACCGAATAACGTTGCTGCTGATGTAATCGCAAAAGCAAAAGGTAAAGCAGAAAAAGTGTAATTGTAACTAACTATAAATAAATACGTTCTTTTAATATGAGCCAAAGAATCAGAATAAAACTAAAATCGTACGACTTTAATCTAGTTGATAAATCAGCAGAAAAGATCGTAAAAACTGTAAAAGCTACAGGAGCAGTGGTAAATGGACCAATTCCACTTCCAACAAATAAACGTATTTTCACAGTATTAAAATCCCCACACGTTAATAAAAAAGCGCGTGATCAATTTCAATTGTGTGCTTACAAACGTCTTTTAGACATTTATAGCTCATCATCTAAAACGGTGGATGCTTTAATGAAGTTAGAATTACCTAGCGGTGTTGAAGTAGAAATTAAAGTTTAGCAACATCGCCGGTATCGGCCGGTATAAAATCTTGTCACTCTGAGCAAAGTCGAAGAGTGCAGTGAATAAAAAATAAACAAAAAGTAATAATTAATAAAAAACAAAAATGTCAGGATTAATTGGTAAAAAAGTAGGAATGACTAGCTTCTTCGATGCCAATGGTAAATATTTACCATGCACAGTTATTGAAGTAGGTCCTTGCGTGGTTACGCAAGTAAAAACCAATGAAAAAGACGGTTATACAGCAGTACAATTGTCATTTGATGAGAAAAAAGAAAAAAACACATCAAGTGCAATGAAAGGTCATTTTGAATTAGCAAAAACGACCCCAAAACGTAAAGTTGTAGAATTTCGTCATTTCGAGGAAGAAAAAAATTTAGGCGATGTCCTTACTGCAGATTTATTTGTAGAAGGTGATTTCGTAGATGTTGTCGGAACCAGCAAAGGTAAAGGTTTTCAAGGTGTTGTAAAACGTCACGGATTCTCCGGAGTAGGTCACGCTAACAAATCTCACGGACAACATGATCGTGAAAGAGCTCCTGGTTCATTAGGTGCGTCATCCGATCCATCCCGTGTAATGCCAGGTATGCGCATGGCCGGTAGAATGGGCGGTAACCGCAAAAAAGTTCAGAACATGGTTATACTTAAAGTCATGGCTGAAAAGAATCTGATTCTTGTAAAAGGATCTGTTCCAGGTGCAAAAGGGTCTTACGTTTTAATTGAGAAATAATCATGCAAGTAGAAATATTAAATATAAGTGGTAAAAAAACGGCTAAGAAAGTGGATCTTCTGGATTCAATTTTCGCGGTGGAGCCAAATGATCATTGTATATACCTGGACGTTAAGCAATTTTTAGCTAACCAACGTCAAGGTACTCACAAATCAAAAGAACGTGCAGAAATCTCACGTACCACAAAGAAATTAAAACGTCAAAAAGGAACTGGTGGAGCCCGTGCGGGTTCTATGAAGTCACCTTTATTCGTAGGTGGTGGCCGCGCGTTCGGTCCTCGTCCACACGAATACGGATTCAAATTAAACAAAAAAGTAAAAGCTTTAGCCCGTGTTTCAGCTTTAACTTATAAAGCAAAAGACAATGCAATCACAGTATTGGAAGACTTCAATTTCGAAGTTCCAAAAACTAAGAATTTTATTGATCTGATGAAAAATTTGAACCTGAGCGACAAGAAGACACTATTAGTGTTGGGTGATACGAATAAAAATGTATATTTGTCGTCCCGTAATATACAGGGTGCTAAAGTTGTAAAAGCTTCTGATTTAAATACTTATGATATTTTAAATGCAGAGAATTTAATTTTAGCAGAAAGTTCAGTTAAGGTTATTGAAACAATTTTAAATAAGTAAGATGGATATTTTAATTAAGCCAATCATCACAGAAAAGATGACAGCACAAGCCGAAAAATTAAATCGCTATGGCTTCGTGGTTGCAAAAGAGGCTAACAAGTTAGAGATTAAAGCTGCAGTTGAAAAAATGTACAGTGTAAAAGTTGACTCTGTAAATACGCAACAGTATGTTGGTAAAGTTAAGACGCGTAACACTACACGTGGGGTAGCTGTTGGTCGTGTTAACCGCAACAAAAAAGCAATCGTAACTTTGAAAAAAGGCGAAGTAATTGATTTTTACGCAAGTATATAAATTGGAGAATTAACGAATTGTTGAATTATTAAATCAACAACTCAGCACCTCAACAAATCAAAAAATTAGAAAAAATGGCATTAAAGAAATACAGACCACTTACACCAACATTAAGATACAAACTCAGCTCTGGGTTCGATGAGATCACAACAGACAAACCTGAAAAGAGTTTAATCGTTAAAACTAATTATTCTTCCGGCGGTCGTAATAATTCAGGTAAAATGACAATGCGCTATATCGGCGGTGGTCACAAAAAAGTTATTCGTGCAATTGATTTCAAACGTGATAAAGACGGAATTGAAGGAACTGTAAAATCAATCGAATACGATCCGAACCGTTCGGCACGTATTGCTTTGATCTTCTACATAGATGGTGAAAAACGTTACATCATTGCTCCACAAGGTTTAAAAGTTGACCAGAAAGTAATGTCAGGTAAGGGTGCAGCTCCAGAAGTTGGAAACACACTTTTATTATCTGAAATTCCTTTGGGAACAATCATTCATAACATCGAATTACGCCCTGGTCAAGGTGCTGTATTAGCACGTAGCGCAGGTTCATACGCGCAGTTATCTGCGCGTGATGGAAAATACGCAATTCTTCGTATGCCTTCAAGTGAGGTTCGTATGATCCTTATCACTTGTAAAGCTACTGTGGGTGCAGTATCTAATCCTGATCACAATCAGGAAGTAGCTGGTAAAGCTGGTAAAAACCGTTGGTTAGGTGTACGTCCGCGTACAAGACCAGTGGTAATGAACCCGGTTGATCACCCTATGGGTGGTGGTGAAGGTCGCGCCTCAGGTGGACACCCACGTTCTCGTAAAGGTATCCCTGCTAAAGGTTACAAAACACGTTACAAAGCAAAAGCAAGTAACAAACACATCATCGAAAGAAGAAAAAAATAATTTAATATAAACGTTTAATGGTCCCTATCACTTCGAGCGGAGTCGAGAAGAAGAGGGGATTTCAAAACCAAAAACAAAACAATGGCAAGATCATTAAAAAAAGGTCCCTTTATCGATTACAACCTTGAAGGTAAGGTTGAAAAGATGAACGCTAGCGGAAAGAAGTCTGCAATCAAGACTTGGGCCCGTCGTTCAACAATTCCACCAGAGTTCGTAGGGCATACATTTGCTGTACACAACGGTGCAAAATTTATCCCGGTTTATGTGACCGAGAATATGGTAGGGCATAAACTAGGAGAGTTTTCGCCAACCCGCGTATTTAAAGGTCACGCTGGCCATAACAAGAAATAAGAAAGAGCCATGGGAAAAAGAAAAAGATTAGTCGCGGAAAAACGTAAAGAAGAAAACAAAACTTCTTTCTTCGCGAAATTAAATAACTGTCCGACTTCACCACGCAAAATGCGTCAGGTAGCTGATTTAGTTAGAGGTAAAGATGCATATTTAGCTTTAAACATATTGAAATTCAATACACGCGAAGCTTCAGGAAGATTAGAAAAATTATTAAAGTCTGCAATAGCAAATTACGAAGCTAAAAGCCAAACCCGTGCTGAAGAAGGAACATTGTTCGTGAAAGAGGTAATGGTTGATAGCGCTTTAATGGTAAAACGTTTACGCACGGCTCCTCAAGGACGCGGATACCGCATTCGTAAACGCACAAATCATGTAACTTTAATTTTAGACACAAAAAATATTTAATAAGAAATGGGACAAAAAGTAAATCCAATTGGTATAAGATTAGGAATCATCAAAGGATGGGATTCTAACTGGTTTGGTGGTCATAAATACGCAGATAAATTAGTAGAAGATAATACTATCAGAAACTACTTGAAAGCGCGTTTACCTAAAGGGAGCATTTCTAAAATCGTTATTGAAAGAACTCTAAAATTAGTTACTGTTACTATCAATACTGCTCGTCCGGGTATCATTATCGGAAAAGGTGGTAAAGAAGTAGATAAACTGAAAGAAGAATTAAAAAAATTAACAAAAAAGGAAATTCAGATTAACATCTTCGAAATTAAACGTCCGGAATTGGATGCTCGTTTAGTAGCAGACAGTATCGCTCGTCAGATCGAAGGTCGTATTTCTTTCCGTCGTGCCGCTAAAATGTCAATGGCTTCAACCATGCGCATGGGTGCGGAAGGTATCAAAATTAAAGTATCAGGCCGTTTAGGTGGAGCTGAAATGGCACGTACTGAAGGGTACAAAGAAGGAAGAACTCCTTTGCATACTTTACGGGCTGATATTGACTACGCAATAGCAGAAGCACATACTTCTTACGGCCGTATTGGCGTAAAAGTTTGGATTTGTCGCGGTGAAGTTTTCGGTAAACGTGATCTTTCTCCTAATGCAGGATTAATGAAAAACGATAAAGCTAGCCCAGGTGGTGGTGGCGATAGAGGAGACAGAAGAGAAGACCGTCCGAAATTTGCAGGTAAAAAAAGACCAACAAAAAGAGAAGATAAGTAAAAACAACAATGATGCAGAGCTGAGCTCACGTCATTGCTAACAAGATAAAAAATTAAGTCATGTTACAACCAAAAAGATCAAAATATAGAAAATCACATAAAATGAAGATCAAGGGCGACGCAAAGCGTGGTCACGAATTAGCCTTTGGTTCATTTGGAATTAAAGCTATGGATGAGTGCCGTATGACCGGTCGCCAGTTAGAAGCTGCCCGTATCGCTATCACCCGTTTTATGAAACGTGAAGGCCAGGTTTGGATCCGTGTTTTCCCGGATCGCCCTGTTACCTCAAAACCAGCAGAGGTTCGTATGGGTAAAGGTAAAGGTGCTCCTGAATATTGGATGGCTCCAGTAAAACGTGGGCGTATTATTTTTGAAGCTGAAGGAGTTCCTCTGGCAGTTGCAAAAGAAGCATTACGTTTAGCTGCTCAAAAATTACCAATCGTTACTAAATTTATAGTGCGTAGGGATTATACGGAAGTAGCTGCAGTTAAGTAGTTAAGAATAAATAACATAACCGAATTTTAATTAAACCGTTACTTTAATTAAAGCGAAGTCAACCAGGTGCAAGGTGCACTGTAATTAAAACAAATAAAAAATGGCAACCAAAGAAATAAAAGGTTTATCTGATCAGGAATTAAATGAGAAGATAACTGCTGAAAAAGCGGATTTGAATAAAGTGACTTTAAATCACGCAATCTCTCCTGTTGAAAATCCGTCTAAGATCAGGGTTCAACGTAGAAACATTGCAAAGATGTTAACTGAAGCAAATAACCGTAAAAAAGCAGCCAAATAATATCGCTTTAAATCATGGAAGAAAGAAACTTAAGAAAAGAAAAAGTAGGTGTCGTAAAAAGCAACAAGATGGACAAGTCGATCGTTGTAGCAGTTATGCGTAAAGTAAAACACCCGAAATACGGAAAATTCCTTAACAAAACCAGCACGTTCGTAGCTCATGATGAGAAAAACGAATGCAGCATTGGGGATACCGTAAAAATTGCAGAAACTCGCCCTTTGAGCAAAACAAAGAACTGGCGTTTGGTTGAAGTAATTGAAAAAGTTAAATAATTAATTCTCCGATTCCTATCGGGGAGTAATAATACAAATTAAAGATGATACAGAACGAATCGAGATTAACAGTAGCAGATAACAGTGGCGCTAAAGAGGTGTTGGTTATCCGTGTATTGGGTGGGACTAAAAAACGTTACGCTTCAATAGGCGATAAAGTTGTAGTTACAGTAAAACATGCTATGCCTAGCGGAAACGTTAAAAAGGGTACAGTACACAAAGCTGTAATTGTAAGAACAAGAAAAGAGATCAGCCGTCCTGACGGTTCATACATTCGTTTCGACGATAACGCAGCAGTGTTGTTAAACACAACTGACGAGATTCGTGGTACTCGTATTTTCGGGCCAGTTGCCCGTGAACTTCGTGACAAACAATTTATGAAAATCATTTCATTGGCACCAGAAGTGCTTTAATATTTAGAGTTTAAAAGACATGTCTAAAATAAAATTAAAAAAAGGCGATACAGTAAAGGTGATTTCTGGAGAAGCCAGAGGTCAACAAGGTAAGATCGTTACCATAGACGCAAAAAAATTGCGTGCTATCGTGGAAGGTGTAAATATGATCAGCAAAAGCGAAAAGCCGAACGCTAAGAACACTAACGGAGGGATTGTTAAAAAAGAAGGTTCAATCCATATCTCGAACTTAATGTTCCTGGAAGGTGGTAAAACTATTCGTATTGGTCGTAAATTAAATGAGAAAACGCAAAAATTAGAGCGTATCTCTTCAAAAACTAAGGAGGCAATTAAATAATGGCAACAAAAACCTATCAACCTCGATTAAAAGGTAAGTACAGCGAAGAAGTTATTCCTGCGCTTCAGAAACAATTTCAGTACACCTCTTCAATGCAGGTTCCTAAATTGACAAAAATTTGTATTAACCAGGGTATCGGTGATGCAGTGTCTGACAAAAAAATGATTGAATCTGCGGTAAAAGAAATGACCACTATTACAGGTCAAAAAGCTGTTCCGACTTATTCAACAAAAGATATCTCTAACTTTAAGTTACGTAAAGGTGTTGCTATTGGTGTACGTGTTACATTGCGAGGCGACAAAATGTATGAATTTTTAGATCGATTGATCGCGTCTGCATTACCTCGTATTCGTGACTTCAAAGGAGTTAACGACAAAGGATTTGATGGCCGCGGTAACTACACTTTGGGTGTTACTGAGCAAATCATTTTCCCGGAGATCGATATCGACAAGGTGACTAAAATACAAGGTATGGATATTACTTTTGTAACTACAGCTCCTACAGATAAAGAAGCACACGCATTATTAACTGAATTTGGTATTCCTTTCAAAAAGAAACAAGCATAACACATGGCAAAAGAATCGATGAAGGCCCGTGAGGTCAAACGTAAAAAATTAGTTGAAAAATACGCTGCAAAACGTGAAGAGCTTAAAAAAGCAGGTGATTCAGTAGGCTTGCAAAAATTACCACGTAACTCGTCAAAAGTACGTGTGCGTAACCGTTGCAACCTAACAGGCCGTCCACGCGGTTATATGCGTGATTTCGGCGTGAGTCGTGTTACTTTCCGCGACATGGTTCTTTTTGGGTTAATCCCAGGAGTTACTAAAGCAAGCTGGTAATAGAACTTAAGCTTTGGTGAAGGCGTAAATACTCACTTTCAGTAAAGATTAAAAATAAAACTTGGAGGTACGGGAAATATGCGTATATTTGCCCCCTCAAAAAAAGTAAATAATTGTTTCATATAATTATTTTGGCCCTTTTGGCACGAAATAACATATAAACTTAAATAAAAATGACAGATACAGTATCAGATTATTTAACGCGTGTTAGAAACGCGATTAAAGCAAACCACCGCGTGGTAGAGGTTCCGGCCTCAAATCTAAAAAAAGAAATCACCAAGATTCTTTTCGAAAAAGGTTACATTTTGAACTACAAGTTCGAGGACACCGAAAACAAACAAGGCTTAATCAAGATCGCCTTAAAATACCATCCTGTAACAAAACTTTCCGCAATCCGTTCTTTAGACCGTGTGTCTTCACCAGGTTTACGTAAGTATTCAGGTGCAGCTAAAATGCCGCGCGTATTAAACGGATTAGGTATTGCCATCGTTTCAACTTCTAAAGGTATTATTACCGATAAAGAAGCTAAGAAAATGAACGTTGGCGGGGAAGTTTTATGTTATATTTCATAATTTAAAGGAGGAGAATTAACATGTCACGTATAGGAAAAAACCCGATCACATTACCAAAAGGAGTAGAGGTAAAGATTAACAACGGTTTAGTAACCGTTAAGGGAACAAAAGGAGAATTAACTCAAAAAGTAGATACAGATATTACTGTAGCCATTGACGGCGAGAACGTTGTTGTAACACGTCCTACCGATCAAAAGCGTCACAAAGCATTACACGGTTTATACCGTTCTTTGATTGCGAACATGGTTAAAGGTGTAAGCGAAGGTTACAAAACGGAGCAGGAATTAGTGGGTGTAGGTTACCGTGCGTCTAACAAAGGTCAAATGTTGGAATTGTCATTAGGCTATTCACACAACATTAACTTTGAAATTCCAAAAGAAATTAAAGTTACTACTGCAACTGAAAAAGGTCAAAACCCTAAGGTTATATTAGAAAGTGCTGACAAACAACTTATCGGAATGGTAGCTGCGAAAATACGTAGCCTACGTAAACCTGAGCCATACAAAGGAAAAGGTATTAAGTTCACAGGCGAGCAGTTAAGAAGAAAAGCTGGTAAGTCGGCTTCTAAGAAATAACACTTCGGCTACGCTCAGGGTGATAAAAGGAAGCAAATAAAATTCAATAAAGTATTAATCATCTTTAAAAAATTGCAAAGATGGCAGTAAGTAAGCAAGATAGAAGAACAAAAATTAAATTAAAGCTCCGTAAAACCATAAAAGGTACACCGGCAGCTCCTCGTTTAAGTGTATACCGCAGTAACTCTGAAATATATGCTCAACTAGTTGACGATAAAGGTGGAAAAACCTTATTGGCAGTGGGATCGGTTGATAAATCAATCTCTGGCTCCAAAGTGAACAAAAGTGAAAAAGCGAAAATGGTAGGAAAATTAATCGCTGAGAAAGCTGTTGCAAGTGGTATCACTGCTGTAGTTTTTGACCGTAATGGATTTTTATATCATGGTCGTATTAAATCGTTAGCCGAAGGTGCTCGCGAGGGAGGTTTAAAATTCTAAAAAACGGATTAAGATGTCAAAAGAAGTAGTAAAGCGCGTTAAATCAAGCGATATAGAATTAAAAGATAAATTAGTTGCCATTCAACGTGTGACTAAAGTTACCAAAGGTGGTCGCCACTTTAGCTTTTCAGCCATTGTTGTGGTTGGAAATGAAAAAGGTGTTATCGGACAAGGTTTAGGTAAAGCAAATGAAGTTACAGATGCGATTACCAAAGGAATTGAAGATGCTAAGAAAAGCCTTGTAAAAGTAGCTATTCTTAACGGAACTGTTCCTCACGAACAACTTGGTAAATTTGGTGGAGCACGTGTGTTCTTAAAACCTGCAGCTCATGGTACTGGTGTAATTGCCGGTGGTGCGATGCGTGCTGTGTTGGAGAGCGTTGGTGTTACTGACGTTCTTGCAAAATCTAAAGGATCTTCTAACCCGCACAATGTGGTTAAAGCAACTTTAGATGCGTTAATGAAAATGCGTGATCCTATCACCATTGCTCAACAACGTGGAATTAAATTAGCAGCAGTGTTTAACGGTTAAAAAATAATACAATGGGAAAAGTAAAATTAACATTAGTAAAAAGCACCGCTAAACGTTCTCCGGCTCAAAAAGCGACTTTAGTTGCTCTAGGTTTAGGGAAAACTCACAGTTCAGTGGAAAAAGACACAAATCCTGCTATCGATGGCATGATTAACAAAGTGAAACACGTATTAAAAGTTGAAAATATATAACAACTATGAAATTAAATGAATTAAAACCAGCAAATGGTTCAGTAAAATCAAACTACCGTAGAGGCCGTGGACAAGGTTCTGGTGGCGGTGGTACAGCTACGCGTGGTCATAAAGGAGCTCAATCCCGTTCAGGTCACTCTAAAAAGCGTGGTTTTGAAGGTGGTCAAATGCCTTTGCAACGTCGTTTACCTAAGTTTGGTTTCAAAAACATTAACCGTATTGATCATCATGGTATCAATCTTGATGCTATTCAGGCTTTGGTTGATAGAACTAAATTAACGGATATCACATTAGATGTTTTAGTACAAAATGGAATGGCTCACAAAAATGACCTTGTTAAAATCATGGGTCGTGGTGAATTGACTGCTAAAGTTAATATTACTGTTGATGCTTTCACAGCAACGGCAAAAAAAGCAATTGAAGAAAAAGGTGGTATTGTTACAAGTACTAAACTCACAGCTAAAACTGAGACAAAATAATATATGAAGCGTTTTTTTGATACCCTTCGGAATATCTGGACTATCGAGGAGCTAAGACAAAGAATCTTGGTAACCTTGGGCTTAGTATTGATCTATCGTTTAGGATCCTTCGTGGTTCTTCCTGGCGTGAACGTTGATGCTCTTGCTGCAGCCAGTAATTCCAACCAAGCCGGCGGGATCGTAGGTTTAATTAATATGTTTGCAGGTGGAGCGTTTTTACGTGCTTCTATCTTCGGCTTAGGGATTATGCCATACATTACCGCATCCATCATTATTCAATTAATGGGAATGGCTGTACCTTATTTCCAAAAAATGCAAAGAGAAGGGGAGAGTGGACGTAAAAAGATCAATCAATACACTCGTTTCTTAACTATCGCCGTTACAGCGGTTCAAGCGCCGGGTTACATTGCTTCTATTAAATCTACAGCTCCGAATGCTTTTCCTGAAATGACTTCCTTCTGGTGGATTCAATCTATTTTTATTTTAGTAACCGGAACTATGTTTGTAATGTGGTTAGGTGAAAGAATTACAGATAAAGGTTTAGGAAACGGGATCTCTTTAATCATTATGATAGGAATCATCTCTCGTTTGCCATTCGCTTTTTTATCTGAAATTAAATCAAGATTAGCCGGAAACGGCGGATTGATCATTTTCCTGATTGAAATCGTAATCTTATTACTTGTTATTGTAGGGTCAATCCTTTTGGTTCAGGGTACGCGGCGAATACCGGTGCAGTTTGCCAAGAAAATTGTGGGAAACAAACAATACGGTGGAGTTCGTCAGTACATTCCTTTAAAAGTGAATGCCGCTGGTGTAATGCCAATTATCTTTGCTCAGGCTATCATGTTTATTCCTTACGCTATTAACAGCGCTGTCGGAAATTCAGGTGGTGTTTTCTCTGAGAGATATGGTTTCTGGTATAATCTTATTTTCGCTGTGTTAATTATTCTCTTTACATATTTCTACACGGCTATCATGGTTAACCCTAACCAACTGGCCGATGATATGAAACGTAATGGCGGTTTTATTCCGGGTGTTAAGCCAGGTAAGAAAACAGCAGAGTTTATTGATCAGGTGATGAGCCGCATTACTTTACCAGGATCTATCTTTCTGGCGGGTGTTGCAGTAATGCCTGCTTTCGCTCAAAGACTCGGAATTAACAGTACTTTTGCCGACTTCTACGGAGGAACATCTTTATTGATCCTTGTAGGTGTGGTTTTAGATACTTTACAACAAATAGAAACATACTTATTGAACCGTCATTACGATGGTCTGATGAAATCAGGCCGAATCAAAGGAAGGGGCGCTAATGCCATGATGGTTCAACAAGGTTAATTTCATATATGGCGAAACAATCAAATATTGAAATTGACGGTACAATAGTGGAAGCACTGAGTAACGCAATGTTCAGGGTAGAGTTAGAGAATGGACACGTAGTTACTGCGCATATTTCAGGTAAAATGAGGATGCACTACATCAAAATTTTACCAGGTGATAAAGTGAAGTTGGAAATGAGTCCTTATGACTTAACAAAAGCCAGAATTACTTTCCGTTACAAGTAATGAAGCTTAAAAATTAGAGTTTATAAAAAGAGATAAGAATTTTTAACTAAAAGGAAATGAAAGTCAGAGCATCCATCAAAAAGAGAAGCGTAGATTGTAAAATCGTTCGCCGTAAGGGTAAATTGTACGTTATTAACAAAAAAACCCCAAAATTTAAACAAAGACAGAAGTAATTTTTATCTTTGCAAACATTTTTTAATCATTATATTTAAAAGAAATGGCACGTATAGCTGGTATTGATTTACCGAAAAACAAAAGAGGCGTAATAGGTTTAACCTATATTTACGGAATCGGGAGCAGCAGAGCTGCTAAAATCCTTGCCGATGCAGGAATCGATCAGAATAAAAAAGTAAGCGAGTGGAGTGACGATGAGCAAAATGCGATCCGTAACTTTATCAACAACAATTTTAAAATTGAAGGTGCTTTGCGTTCTGAAACACAATTAAACATTAAACGTTTAACCGATATCAATAGCTACCGTGGCATCCGGCACCGTAACAGTTTACCGGTTCGTGGTCAGCGTTCAAAAACAAATGCTCGTACGCGTAAAGGTAAACGTAAGACAATCGCTAATAAGAAAATGGCGACTAAATAATAAATAAAATATAATAGATTTAGATACAAATGGCAAAACAACCTACAGCCGCTAACAACGCAAAAGCAACACAACGTAAACGTACCGTAAAGGTAGAAGCAACGGGTGAAGCTCACATTAGCGCTACATTTAATAACATTATTATTTCATTAACCAACATGTCGGGACAAGTAATTTCCTGGAGTAGTGCTGGTAAAATGGGGTTCCGTGGTTCTAAAAAGAACACTCCTTATGCTGCTCAAATGGCTGCTCAGGATTGTAGTAAGGTTGCTCACGAGGCAGGTTTACGCAAGGTAAAAGTTTACGTTAAAGGACCAGGTGGAGGAAGAGAAAGTGCTATCAGAACGATTGCAGCTTCCGGAATCGAAGTTTCTGAGATCATGGATATTACTCCAATTCCTCACAACGGTTGTCGTCCTCCGAAACGTCGTCGCGTTTAACACTAAGAATAAAATAAAAAAAGCCGGTCCCCAACCTTGTTGGGGATTTGGAGTTGTTAATCTAGAGGGTTTTCAACTTAAATAATAACCCGGTGGAGTAAAAAAATAAAAGCTTCACCACAACAAAAACAATTATTTAAAATGGCAAGGTACACAGGTCCCAAATCAAAAATCGCCCGTAAATTCAGAGAACCAATCTTCGGTCCTGATAAGGCATTAGAAAAGAAAAACTATCCTCCGGGGCAGCACGGTAACACAAAAAAACGTGCAAAACAATCTGAATACGCAATTCAGCTAATGGAAAAGCAAAAAGCTAAGTATACTTATGGTATTCTTGAAAAACAATTTGCAAGAACTTTCGATAAAGCTGCGCGTTCGCACGGTATTACTGGTGAAGTGTTGTTACAATTAATCGAAAGCCGTTTGGATAACGTGGTTTACCGTTTAGGAATCGCTCCTTCACGTCGTGGAGCCCGTCAATTAGTTTCTCACGCGCATATTACCGTTAATGGTGGTATGGTTAATATCGCTTCTTACACTCTGAAACCAGGTGATGTTGTAGGTGTGCGTGAAAAATCAAAATCAATGGAGATTATTACTAGCTCTATTTCAGGAGCTGTTAACAAACACCCTTGGTTAGATTTCGATAAGTCAACTTTAAGCGGAAAATTCCTTTCCCGCCCAGAGCGTTCACAAATTCCTGAGAACATCAAGGAACAGCTGATTGTCGAGTTGTACTCTAAATAATAAAATAATTTAATAAACTTAATACAAGCTAAAGATATGGCAATTTTAAATTTCGTAAAACCTGATAAGGTTATTATGATTAACTCAACCGAAACAACAGGCCAATTTGAGTTTAGACCACTTGAGCCGGGTTTTGGGATTACAATCGGAAACTCTTTACGTCGTATTTTGTTGTCTTCATTAGAAGGTTACGCAATTACTTCTCTTAGAGTTGAAGGCGTTGATCATGAGTTTTCAACCATTAAAGGTGTTGTTGAAGACGTTACTGAAATCGTTTTAAACTTAAAACAAGTACGTTTTAAAAAACAATTAGATAATCACGATAACGAAAAAATTACTGTTCATTTTGCGGGTGCCGATAAATTCACGGCTGGCGATATCGGTAAGTATGTAAACGGATTTCAAATCTTAAATCCAGATTTAGTGATCTTCAATTGTGATCCTTCTGTGCGTTTGAAAATGGAGTTAACTGTTGAGCGTGGTCGTGGTTATGTTCCTGCCGAAGAGAACAAAACTAACAGCGCACCTATCGGAACTATCTTTATCGATTCAATTTACACTCCGATTAAGAATGTAAAATATACAATCGAAAACTACCGTGTAGAGCAAAAAACAGATTACGAACGTTTAATCGTTGATGTCGTTACTGACGGTTCTGTTCATCCGAAAGACGCTTTAAAAGAAGCTGCGAAAATCCTTATTTTCCACTTTATGTTATTTTCTGACGAAAAAATTACTTTGGATGCAGAAGAAAAACGTAATGAAGAAGAATTCGACGAAACAAGCCTTCACATGCGTCAATTATTAAAAACCAAGTTAGTGGACATGGATCTTTCAGTTCGCGCTCTTAACTGCTTAAAAGCAGCTGACGTTGAAACTTTAGGAGAACTTGTATCTTTCAATAAAAACGATTTATTGAAATTCAGAAACTTCGGTAAAAAATCATTAACTGAATTAGAAGACTTAGTGCAAGCTAAAACACTTCAGTTCGGTATGAACGTTGCAAAATATAAATTAGATAAAGACTAAAAAATTGTTGAAATGAGAATTTTTGAATTTTAGAAGTAATCCAAAAAATCAAAAAATCAACAATTCAAAAAATTAAATAAAATGAGACACGGAGATAAAATAAATAATTTAGGTAGAAAAACCGCTCACCGTCATGCTTTGCTAATGAACTTAGCCATTGCTTTGATCGAGAACAAACGCATTTTTACTACCCTTGCGAAAGCAAAAGCATTACGTTTATACGTGGAGCCGCTTATTACAAAAAGTAAGGACGATACTACTCATAGCCGTCGTACTGCTTTTTCTTACTTAAGGAGTAAGGAAGCTGTTAGTACTTTATTCGGTGATATCGCTACTAAAGTTGCAGAACGTAATGGCGGTTATACGCGTATCATCAAAACGGGTAACCGTCAGGGTGACGCAGCTGAAATGGCAATGATCGAATTAGTAGACTTTAACGAGATCTATACTAACGGTAAAAAAGGTGCTGCTGGAGCGAAAGCTAAAACAACACGTAGAAGCCGTGGAACTGCTAAAAAAACAGCTCCAGCTAAAGATAAATCAGCGGATACTTCTTCAATAGAAGACGCTAAAACAGAAGAATAATCTTTTGAATAAACTATTTAAAAAAAACCGTTTCGGATCTCTGGAACGGTTTTTTTTTGATTCAATAATTATTTTATAGTAAATTTCATAATCGTTAAAAAATACTAACGTTTATACCCTTCATTATTTAAATACAATTGAATGTTAGACAGAATTTTTCTAGGATAACCAACTACCTGAGCTTTTGTTTTTTCTAGGTCTTCGAAAGAGTAGTCTCTTCCACACTTAGCAAAACTGATATTGCCATGAGCCAGATTATTCCTCTGAATTTTAACCTCAAGTAATTTAGCTCCCTTTTTTAAAACATGGTGGGCTCTCGCTGAAAAACCAAGTGAATCAGCAAAATCTTTGATTTTTCTACTGTCTATGTTTCCACTTATGTCGTCATTTTTTTCGAGTTTAACCCAGTTTGCAGCATTACGGGTCAATCATCCTTTATTTGCTGAGAAATATTTTTTTTGAGTTCCAGTTTGTGTACTACAGACTTTCGTTTTGTAAAGGGTTGCGGTTTTATTTTTAAGA
>Ga0105046_10001539_pt1 | contig 35541 bp, 35 predicted proteins | sample MAT03_FD_78385 | JGI IMG/M metagenome (GOLD analysis project Ga0105046, IMG submission 78385) | Freshwater microbial communities from Lake Fryxell liftoff mats and glacier meltwater in Antarctica - MAT-03 (megahit assembly) | ecosystem: Environmental > Aquatic > Freshwater > Ice > Liftoff... | reverse complement strand
CTGGGCGCCGGTCGGGCTGTCCTGGCTGAGGGAACACCGGAAGGTGCCGATGTCGGCCCTGGTCACCTGTGTCGCTTCGCTGGTGCTGATCGCGGTGGTGTGGGGCCGGGGCGAAGAGGTCGGCTACGCCGAGCAGCACTACACCCGCTCGACGTTGTTCCTTCAGGAAGGAGGCCCCCAGGTCGCTTTCGATTTCACCCGCGACCTGAAGGACAAACGGATCGCGCTCGCCGGTTCGGGAGAGATCTTCTTCGGTCAATACGGCTTCTATGGAGTGGACCGCTCCAACTATGTCGAGTACATCGGCAAAGAGGGACCGCGTGGTTCCTATCGCCTGTTCAGCAGCTGCCCGGCCTTCATCAACAAGATCAACGAAGGTGACTTCGACTACATCGTCACCAGTGAGAACACCCAGGATTCCCCCGATGCGCCGTACTGGTACCCGGTCAACACCTGGATTGCCGGCAACCCGGGAGTCAAGGAAGTCGTTTCCGAGCCTGACATCACGCCGCAGCCGGACTGGGTGTATGAAGTCATTGGCAAGCTAGATCCGGCGGCTTGCCCACCCGACGACAAATCAGCGGCAACTGACGGTGGCACCGGCTCGACCGATTCAGCCGGTCCGGCGAGCGCAGCAACCAAAGAGACTGAAAAAACCGGCTGAGCCGGTTATCTTCATTCGTCCTGCCCCCGTAGCTCAGCTGGATAGAGCGCTGGCCTTCTAAGCCGGATGTCACAGGTTCGAATCCTGTCGGGGGTACTCAGGTCGTGGCGCTACTCCTTGCCTGGAGTGGTGTTGAAATTGAGGAGTGGGCCCTGGGACGGTCCCGGAAACCAACTTAGGAGAGCTTGATGACAACCGTGACCAGGACCGTAATTGCTTTCGTTGTGGCAGCCGCCACCGCCGCCATGCTGCTTGTTGCAGGGGTATCGACCGCGACAGCAGCGCCAAGGACCATGACCCTGGACGGGTTCAAGGCTCCGGGCACCCCGGCTGAATACAACAAGGTCAAGGTCGTGAAACAGGGTCCGGCCAAGGCGAAAAAGATCATGGTCCTGATCCCCGGAACTTCGGCCGGAGCAACCAACTTCGGGCCGCTCGCCAATGGTCTGCTCGCCAGGCTCGGCGGCAAATGGCAGATCTGGTCGATCGAGCGTCGCGAAAACCTGCTTGAGGACCACTCCTACCTCGAGAAATATGTCCGCGGCGAGATCACCAACAAGCAGGCATTCGACTATTACCTCGGCTGGATCCTCGATCCTTCGATCAATCCGAGATTCACCCCTAAAACGACTGAAGAGACTTCTTTCGCGAAACAGTGGGGAATGGAAGTCGCCGTTCAGGACGTCAAACGGGTTGTGAACCGGGCGAACAAGGGCGGCCGGAAAGTCGTACTCGGCGGACATTCACTAGGCGGCTCGATCACCACCGCCTACGCGACCTGGGACTTCAACGGCAGGGCCGGGGCCAAAGACCTCGATGGCCTCGTCTTCATCGATGGCGCCGGAGGCGGCCGTGACGCTTCCGAGCTGCCGACCGCCGAAGCGGCTCAGGCCACCCTCGATGCCCAGGCAGATCCTTCGGTTTCGCCCTTCCTCACTTTGATCCAGCCGTTCCCGTGGGCGGCTGGCGTTTTCAATGCGACCGGCTCGACCGCCGCAATCCTCGAACCGAACGAACCATCGGCGGTCCAGAGTTCACCGATCGTCCCGGCTTTCCTGAAGCCCCCGGTGCCGGCAACCAACCTGGCGCAGTACGCCTACGCGGTCGATGCGAACACCGGCCCGGAAAGCCTGCGTCTGGTTCAGAGCCATATTGGCCAGCTGGCCGAATCCGGTGACCCTCGTGGCTGGGTGGACGGTGGCCTCGGAACCGCAACCCGTGCTGCCCGGGTTTTCGCGGAGAAGGACGGAATGGACGGAACGTCCTGGTACCACCCGACCCGTCTCAGTACAGATGCGGCAACGATCAACAATGGCGTCAGCAACCCCGCCCAGGCAGTCGATGGGGTCAAATCGACGAAGGGCTATTCAGTGAAGCTGCCGATGTATTCCTTCGATGCCGAACTCGGCAACGGACGGGTGGCGGAAGCGACCCGGGCCCTGGCGAAGCAGTCGAAGGTCCCGGCCAGGTGGGTCCGCACGGTGAACCGCTCGAAGACCTACGCGCACATCGATCCGTTGAGCGCCCTGCCGGAGAAGAACGATTTCATCAAGACGCTGGTTCCGTTTCTGAAGAAGCAGATCAAGTAACGGGCGGGGTCAGGACTTCTCGAGGCCGGCTTCCTTCAAGGAAGCTTCCAGGTCTTCGATCCGGTCCTGGCCCCAGAACCGCTCGCCGTTGAAGTTGAAGACGGGGACCCCCCACTGGCCGAGGTCGGCCAGTGCCTGCGTATTTGCTTCGACCCTTTCCATCAGCTCCGGGGACTCGATTGCCGATTCGCAGTCGCCCCACGCGAGCCCGGCCCCTTCGCAGGCCAGGCGCAGTCCGTCGTCAGTGGCCATGTCCGCGGCCTCTGACCAGATCATGCGGCTGGCCACGAGCACGAATTCCCGCTCCCGGCCCTGGTCCCTGGCCAGCTCGGAGATCACCAGACAGCGGACTGCCGCATCACCCAGCGGATCATGGATGCGGCCGAAAGGCATTCCGAGCCGCTTCGCTTCGCGATCGACATCACGCAGGGTGTTCAGGGCTTTGGCCCGGGGCACGGACTGGCCGCGCATCATCATCGGCAGGACCCCCCGGAACTCGACTTCGACGTTGTAGCTGTCGGCCAGGGCAAAGGCCCGCGGTCCGGAGAGGTACGAATAGGGACTGCGGAAAGAAAAGAAGTACTCGACCTTCCGTCCACTCATGATGATTTTCTCCAGCCAAGGTCGTCGAGGCGCTCGGCGATCTGTGAAAGCCGGTCATGGGCGAAGAACCACTGACCATGGACCCAGGCGGCCGGGGTGTCGTAGGGGCCGCGGCGTTTCATCATCTTCTCGTTGGCCCGGACGGCCGCAAGATGGGGGACGGGCGTGGGCCGGTCGAAGTTCCGCTCCCAGATCCTGGCGTAATCGGCCTGGTCGACCTCGGGTCCGGCCTCCAGCCACAGTTTCTTCAGGGCAACGACGCAGAACGCACTCCGGGCGGCTCCCCGTGGCGTGGCGGCAACCCACTCGGCCAGGAAGGCAGTTGTCTCCGGACGGATCGGCTCGGTACGGACCATGGTCAGGCCGGAGCGTTTGAACAGGCGCCGGGCGTCGTCGATCGCGTGGCGGCGTTTGTCTTCGACGGCAGGGTCGTCCGGGATGCCGCGATTGACTACCGGACGAAGGTCGAGCGTGATGTCGAAGTCATCCAGCCGGATGGCAAGGTCGATCACCGCGACTGCGCTATTCGGATCATCGAAAGCGAAATAGAGCTCGACCCGCCCTTTGCGGCCGAGGCGCCGCCGGAGCCCGCAGGCGATTCTGGCCCGCCGGTCGTTGCGGGCAAGCCTGACTACGAGGCTGGGCATTACCCGGCGTTTGATGTGGTCGGCTGAAAGTTTCGAAGTCATGGGGGAGATCAGAAAAGTACGACCTGGCGGACCGCTTCACCGGACGCGAGACGGTCGAAACCTTCGTTGATCTGGTCGGGGGTGAGTGTGTGGCTGAGCAGGCGGTCAACCGGAAGTTTCCCGTCCCGGTACATCTCGATGAAACGGGGGATGTCGCGGACAGGGACGCAGGAGCCGAGGTATGAGCCCTTGAGGGTTCGCTCTTCGGCGACCAGTGAAAGGGCCGGGATCTGGAGCATTGCGTCCGGGTGGGGCAGGCCGGCAGTCACGGTCAGCCCGCCTCGTTTTGTGGCGGCGTAGGCCTCGGCGAGTACTGCTTCGTGGCCGGCGGTTTCGACCGCGACCTCCACGCCTCCACCGGTGGCGGCCTTGACCCGTTCAGGGACTTCACCATCGCGGGCGTCAATCGCGAAGGTCGCCCCGAGCTCAACCGCGAGTTCGAGCTTGGCCGGAACCCGATCAACGGCGACGATCTCGGTCGCGCCTTGTGACTTCGCGGCGATCAGCGCTGCGAGACCGACCCCGCCGAGGCCGAAGATGCCGACCGATTCCGCGGGAAGGACGTCGGCCGCGGTGTTCAGCATCGCCCCGGCGCCGGTCAGCACCGCGCAGCCGAAAAGCGCCGCGATTTCAAACGGAAGGTCATCCGGCACGACCACGGCCGAGCGTTCGGAGACCACGATGTGGTCGGAGAACGCGGAGACACCGAGGTGATGGTGGACGTGGTCGCCGTTGTCGTCACGCAGCCGGTGGTGCCCACCGAGCAGCGTTCCTTCGTTGTTGGCGACGGCTCCCGCTTCGCAAAGTGCGGGACGGCCCTGTTGGCAGAAAGCGCACTCGCCGCAGGCCGGAACGAAAGCCAGGACAACGTGGTCGCCGGGCGCGAAGTGCGAATCAGCTGAGCCGGTTGTGAGCACTTCGCCCGCCGCTTCGTGGCCGATCGCCATCGGCATCACCCGCGGACGTTTGCCGGTGATCACCGACAGGTCCGAATGGCAAAGCCCCGCCGCCTTGACCTTGATCAGCAGTTCGCCTTCATGTGGCGGCTCAAGATCAAGCTCGACCCGCTTCAGCGGCCTGCTTTCAGCGAAAGGAGCTTCGTGTCCCATGCTGGTGAGCACGGTCGCGGTGGTCTTCAACCCGGGCTGACCTCCAGTCGTTCGAGCGACGCCCTGATCGAATGCGGAATCGGAGTCGGGCTGCGGCCCTCCCGGTCAACGAAAACATGGACGAAGAAACCTTCGGCGAGGGCCTGGCCATTGGAATCGAAAAGTCCGATCTCGTATCGCACGCTCGAATTCCCGAGATTGCCAACCCGCAGGCCGGCTTCGATGTCCTCCGGGAATTCAGATGAAGCGAGGAAGCGGCAGCCGGACTCGGCACACAGCCCGATCGTGTCTCCGGACTGAATGTCGAGGCCACCTTCTTCGATCAACCAGGCGTTGATCACGGTGTCGAAGAAGGAGTAGTACTCGACGTTATTCACGTGCCCGTAGATGTCGTTGTCCTTCCAGCGGGTGCTGATCGTGCGGAAGTGCGGGTACTGGTCGCGAGTCGGCGGCTCGGGCTTGCTCATGTTTCGATTATCGCGGCTTTCAATCGGACCCGCGGAGGTAGCGGCACGCAGGGCGGGGTGGGTGCTTCACTGTTGATGTGTCCGCCGAGAATCAGTCACCGACGCCAGTCGCCGTCGCCATGGTGCTTGGCTCGATCATTTCGATCCAACTGGGGGCGGCCCTCGCGACCGAGATCTTCTCTGACGTCGGCGCGGCTGGCGTGGTTTTCGCCCGCGCAGTCATCTCGGCGGCGATCCTTTCCCTGATTTTTCGCCCCAACTTCCGGGTGCCGAAGGAGCAGCGCAAGAACACGATCCTGTTCGGGGTTGCGCTGGCCGGCGTCTTCCTCTGCTTTTACGAGGCGATCGACCGAATTCCGCTGGGAACCGCTGTGACATTTGAGTTTGTCGGGCCGCTCGGGGTCGCGATCATCACGTCGAGGCGCCGGCGTGACTGGATCTGGGTTGCACTTGCGGCAGCCGGAATACTCCTGCTGGGCGGGGGCGTGGGCGGAGCCGACCTCGACCTGTTTGGCGTTGCCCTGGCGTTGGCGGCCGGCGTTTTCTGGGGCTGGTACATCCTGCTCGGCAAGAAAGTGGGCCAGGAGAGCGAAGGCGTCGACAATCTGGCGATCGCCCTGGCGATCTCGGCCGTGATCTCCGCTCCGTTCGGGATCTATTCAGGAGGCATGGCCCTTTTCGAACCGGACGTCATTCTGATCTGCATCGCTGTCGCGGTGCTCAGCTCGGCGATCCCGCTTTCACTCGAGCTGGAGGCGATGCGACGGCTGCCCTCGAATGTCTTCGGAGTGATGATGAGCATCGAACCGGCGGTGGCCGCCACGATCGGCTTCGTCATTCTCAGCCAGGACATCATCCCCGCCCAGATTTTCGCGATCCTGCTGGTGATCAGTGCCTCCGCGGGGGCACTCTGGTCGAGCAAAGGCCCACCGCCGATCGAACCCTGAGGCTCGCACGGCCCCCCGGAAGGTGCCGGGCGGCGTCGGGATGGCGCCGACCGATAGATTTACCTCCTCGCGGTGGGCGTAGCTCAGTTAGGTAGAGCTCCTGGTTGTGGTCCAGGTGGTCGCGGGTTCGATCCCCGTCGCTCACCCCTCTTGAATGCGGCTCTACTTCTCCGGAGCGGGAGCAGGGCAGAGTCTGATCTCCGACATCGCCGCTTCCAATCCGCGTGCATCGGCCGTCGGGGCATCGCAACTGAAGCTGCGCTGAGCCGCTGGTCATTCAGCCGAGGGATGAGACCGGGTCGACCTGTAGAATCAAAGTCAGTGACAAGACTTGCCTCGTGGCTGATCGCTTTTCTCCTGATGGCCCTGATCGCCGCTGTCGGCATGTTGGACAGCACGGTCGGGCTGCTGATGCTGTCACCGTTCGCGGCACTCTTGGTGGTACTCCTGATCGGGCTGTATCCGGGCGAATCGGTGATCGAAGTCCTGAACGGGCTGATTCATCGCCCGGGTCGCTCCACCCGGGATTCGTGGCTGCCAGTAGTGGCGGTCATGGCAGAATTGCCGGTATCGGTCCTGGTGCCCGGCACCCTCGGTTCGCGCGCTCCGCCTTTCGGCATCTGATCCTCAAGATCAGCCGGACTTGAGTCCGGCATCGACGCCTACCGAAAGGAGTCTCGATGGAGGCCAACGCCATCCGACGAGGCGTACCTTCCGGACACTGGGCCATTACCAGGATGCTGCTTTTGGCATTCGCTCTCATCGGAGCGGTGCTTCTGGCGGGTTGTGGTTCGGGCGACCAATCCGGAGATCTGAACGGCATGACCAGGACACCACCGACCGAGGTCGGAAATGTCCAGCTGCCGAACGAAAACCCAAAAACCAGAAGTGCGCTGACCCAGTTGAAAGGCGAGGGAGATGGGCTGATGCTGGTCTACTTCGGCTACACATTCTGCCCGGACGTCTGTCCGACCACGCTCGCCGACCTGCGTCTTGCCCTGGCCGAACTGAGCCCGCAGCAGCGGGAACGGATCCGTGTGGGCATGGTCACCGTGGACCCGAAACGAGACACCGGAGACGTGCTGAACGGATACCTGGGGCACTTCTTTCATCGCGACGCATTCGCGTCCTTCGTGTCTGGCTCACCGGTGCAGCTGTCGAAAGCCGAAATGGCTTTCGGGGCGTCACACAAGCTGGGCATACCGGATGCGGAAGGCCGGTACGACGTCGATCACACCGCGCAGGTCTTCGCGGTCGACTCGGACGGGGTGGTCAAGGTCGAGTGGGCCTTCGGGACCTCGGCTGACGACATCGCCGCGGACCTGAAGTCACTCCTCGATGAAGCAACCCCGGCTCAGGGCACCTGACCGGGATCATCCAAATCATTCAAGAAAGAAAACCATGAAAAAACTGTTGTTGATACCGATTCTCATGCTCACCCTCGCCGGAACCATCGCCGCCTGCGGCAGTTCGGAAGAGAGCCTCAAGGTCACCGATGCCTGGACGCGTGTCACCACACCCAGCCAGGAGACCGGGGCCATCTATCTGACGGTCAATAGTCCCGAGAACGACAAACTGGTCAAAGCATCGGTTCCGACCTCGATCGCCGGCAAGACCGAGATTCACGAAACCGTCACCTCCGACCCCAATGCCGATGAATCGATGGGCGACGACAAAGACCAGGGGTCAATGAAGGACGAATCAATGGGCGGCCAGAGCGCCGACGAATCGATGCACGGGGGAGACACCGGGTCGATGATGGGAATGCGTCCCGTGTCCAGCATCGACCTCTCAGCCGGCGAAGACCTGGTCCTCGAGCCGGGCGGATTTCACATCATGCTCTTCGATCTGACTGGGCCGATCAAGGACGGAGACGTGGTCCCGGTCACGCTGACCTTCGAGAAGGCCGGCGAGGTTAAGGTCGATGCGACCGCCCGGGAGAGTTAAATCTCTGAAGCACCGGTTGGCGCCCATGGTCAAAGGCCATGGGCGCTACCTGCTGCTTGCGGTGCTGATCGTTTTCGGGGTCGGCATGCTCGCCTTGACCAGGGGCACCGGAGACGGTCCCGCGACCAATGTGGTCACGATCACGATCCCTCGCGGTGCATCGGATCTCGTGGCGCAGGGAAAGCAGGTGCCCGGCATACCCAACCGGATCGTCGGCAAGGTCGGGGACACCCTTCTGGTCGACAACCAGGACGACTCGACCCAGTTCGTGGCCGGTTTCGCGATTTCTCCCCATCAGGTTCTGAGAATTCCCCTCAACCGTGCCGGAGAATACGAGACGACCTGCTCGGCCCACCGCAACCGCAGCATCGAGATGGTGGTTTCGTCATGACGTCTTTTACTCCTTGGCGTGTTCTGCGGGCAGGCGATTTCCGTGGGCCGGTTTCGTTTCAGGAAAACCGGAAGGTGTGACGACAAGATCCCGTCCCAGCCAGAAAGCCAGCGCCAGGGTCGCGACGAAGACCGGTGCGAGGACCAGTAGTTCTCGTGGGGCGTGGTTTCGCACGAGCTCGACGACGAGGATGAACAGCGCCAGCCCGACCATCATCACCGCTATTCCACGGTGGAAACGGCCGGCTTCGGAATGCGGCCACGGATCGATCGCTTTCGTGATCTCCCTTGCCCCCGGGGAATCGGTGCAGGGGTCCCGCACGGGGCAGGCCTGGCAGACGCTGGCTTTGGCCCGGTACCGGACCAGCCTCTTCTCACGGTCGTATTCAGCGGGCCACAGTTGTTCACCCTGATGACAGACCCAGAAATCGTGCTCTGCTTCGTACTCGAAGCCAGCGGTTCTGAACGCCTGCGAACGATTGTGGGTATGGATCGAAAGCCATTCGATCAGCAGGGCCCCGACCAGCAGCGCTGCCGCATAGGCCACTGCCAGAAAGACTTCCGGGGTCATGTTCCCGGGGTCGGAGCGGTCTTGCCGGGGCCGCCATCCGGCTCGGGATCATCGTTGTCGAGGGCCGGCCCCGAGATCACCGTGAACAGGTCGCCGTCATGGCCATCTTCGTTATCCGGTCCGTCCTCGCCTCGTCCGCGGAGTACGTACTTCACCCCGAGGAAAGCGATGTACACAGTCGGGACGGCTCCGAAACCGATGAAGACGATGTCGCCGGGCAGCCTCAGCCACTCGATCAGGGCGACCGTGTCACCGGTGAGGAAGTCGAGTTCCCGGGCTTCGAAATAGCCCTTGTTGACTGATTCGTAGAGCTGCAATATCCCCAGGGGGAGCAGGGTGGCGAAACTCATCCAGGCGAGTCCGATGTTGGTTCCCCAGAAGCTGACTTTTGCCCATTTGTCAGGCCATTTGTCCGAAGGAATCATGTACCGGAGGCAGAAGAGGGCGAGCCCGATCGCCAGCATTCCGTACACACCCATCATCGCGGCGTGGGCATGATTCGCGGTCAGGGCTGTGCCGATCTCGTAGTAGGAGATGATCGGCAGGTTGACCAGGAAGCCGAAAACGCCCGCGCCCAGGAAATTCCAGAATCCGACCGCGACAAGGAAGAGCACGGCCCATCGGTGAGGAAAGTCAGTGTTTGACTTCGATTCCTGATTCGACCCCAGCTGCAGGAAAGACCAGGCTTCGACGGTCAGGAAAGTCAGCGGGATGACCTCGGCTGCCGAGAAGAACGCCCCCAGGGCCATGTGCTCTGCCGGTGTTCCGGAGAAATAGAGGTGGTGCATCGTGCCGACCACGCCACCGACGGAATAGAGGGCGATGTCAAGCAGGATCACGGTCAGTGCCACCCGTTCGCGGACCACTCCGAGCAGGACGAACATGTAAGCGACCATGACCGTCGTGAAGATCTCCAGGAAGTCCTCGACCCAGAGGTGGACGACCCAGAACCGCCAGAACTCGGTGATCGTGAAGTCATCGCCGGTCTGGGCGAGCAGTCCGACCGCGTAGAAAGCGGGGATCGCGCAGGCCGCGAGGAAGAACAGCCAGGGCATGTTGCCCGGATGGTCCTCTCTCAGCCTGGTGCGCAAAACGCGGAACAGCATGTAGACCCAGAGCACCAGGCCGACAACCAGAAGTATCTGCCAGAGGCGGGCGAGGTCGAGGTACTCAAAACCCTGCAGCCCGAACCAGTTGGAGGCTGCATCCTCAAGTACTCCGTGAATGCCGAGATAGGATCCGATCAGGGTCCCAAGGACCACTACCGTGAGCGCGCCCAGAAGAACAAGAGCCAGCTTCCCCTGGCCTTTGGGTTCCCGACGGGCGATCATCGGAGCCAGAAAGATTCCGGCGGCGACGAATGACGTGGACACCCAGAAGATGGAGAGCTGCACGTGCCAGGTGCGCAGCAGGTTGTAAGGAAGCACCGCCGCCAGGTCGAACCCGAAGAAGTTGCTGATCTCTGCCCGATAGTGCTGGACCGCCGCACCCGCAAACGTCTGAATCAGGAAGAGCAGCGCCATCACCAGGAAGAAACCCGCGGTCGCCCTCTGGCCAGGTGTCAGCCTGACCGACGAGGGGTCGCGGAAAGAGATGACGGTCTGTTCACGGCCACGCCACCCGAGCAGGTCATAACGTCCGAAGGCGCCGAACAGCAGTCCGATGCCGCCGAGCAACGCAATCAGGGAAAGCACTGACCAGACGATTGCGTCAGCGGTCGGCTTGTTGTCAACCCGGGGTTCGGCTGGCCAGTTGTTGGTGTACGAGTAGTCCTTGCCGGGACGCTCGGCCGCGGCTGCCCAGGCGCTCCAGGCAAAAAATGCGGTGAGGTCCCGCAGGTCGTCCGGATCGGTAATCGCTGATTCCCGGAGACCATTCTTGGTGGTTGGCTCGGAGAAGAACTGGCTGTAATAGGGAACCAGTGCTTCGAAGGCATCAACCTGCGACTGGGTGAAGGTCAGCTCTTCGTTATCTTCATCAAACTGATTCACCCGGAAGTCGTCGATCGTCTGCCGGGCCGCCCGGTCGGGTGTGGGTCCCGGCTCGCCTTCGATCGAGATGCCGTCCTGGTCGACCGGGGCGCCGCCGTGTCCCGCAATGGCGATGTTCGAGGCCCGGCGCAGGTAGTCAGCTGTGTAGTCGGGTCCAAGGTAGGCCCCGTGACCGAAGATCGATCCGTATTCCATCAACCCGTTGTGGAGGAATACCTGTTGCCCTTCGGAGATATTGTCACCATCGAAAAGAACCTGACCCTGGGGGTCGAGCACTTTCATCGGGACTGGCGCGCCAGCTTCATAAGTGCGGTAGGCGAGGATTCCGAGGATGGTGAAACCGATCAGCATGACCAGAACTACGGCCTGGAGCCATCCTTTTGCCAGCATGAATTCACGGCGCTTGACCTTCATTGATCTCCAATCAATTGGCTGGCGTGGCGCGCTCTGGACGAGACTGCCTACCCCGGTGTTCTGGACGAAACTGCTCCCCCTGAATCAGGGATTCATCTTTACTACCACGATGTGTGTGTAAAAGCAAACTGCCGACATCCGCCGGCTGGCGTGAACGCGTCTATTCGCGTTTTTCCGACCGGGGGCTCCTGACTTCCACTGAGGCCTCGGCTTCGTTGAGTTTCCTGGCCAGTTTTGCGAGCTCGGACGGCTCCAGCTCTGCTTCGATTCGAGGGAAAACCTCGCGCTCTTCGAAACGCACGTGGCTGTAGAGCAACGCTCCGAGTTCCTTGATCTCTTCCAGAGACGCTTCGTCCTCGATCACCCGGTTCGCCCTTCGGCGGATCTCCAGGTGCTCGTCGAGCAGCCGGGCAACGTCGGCGTCGGCGGACGGACCGGGCAGGCCGGAACCGGGCAGAAGGATCTCCTCTTCGATCCGGAAATGCTGGCACCCAAGGTCGTTCCAGAATTCGGCAAAGGCGAGACCGGCTTCGGATTTGGTCGTGGCGTCCTTGATCAGCTTGGCGACGAAGAGCGCCTGGTGGTGGTCATGCGAAAGTTCAATCAGGGCTTCTGAACGTTTCATGATCTGGCTGCTTTACTCATTTGGCCGGCTTGAAGTAATCGGCGTTGATGGCAATGAATTTCTGCCACTCCGGAGGTACGGCATCTTCGGTCGTGATCGCATCAACGGGACAGGCTTCAACGCAGGCATCGCAGTCGATGCATTCGTCGGGATCGATGAAAAGCTGCTCAGCACTCTCGAAGTCTGGTTCCTCCGGAGTAGGATGAATACAGTCGACCGGGCAGACTTCCGTACAGGAAACGTCCTTGGTGCCGATGCATGGCTCGTTTATAACGTACGTCATCGCTGCTCCATTGTTGATTTTTCACAAGTATTATGTATAAATTACCAAATGAGAATGCCTGCTTTGAATCCGAACGCGAGAATCCTGCGACGATGGACATAGAACCGGCTTCAAATCCGGCGCTTGAACAACCAACCCGCGCTCGTCTGTTCCGTCTTCTCTGTTCGATAGGCGAAACCGCCTCCACCGATGAACTGGCCTCCCGCATGGGACGGCATCCGAACGGCATCAGGCTTCATCTCCAGCGCCTTCAGGAGGCTGGACTGGTTACCCTCGACCGGCAGGTGCGTGGGCGCGGTCGCCCGCGCGATGTCTGGTCGGTCGACCCGTCCGCGAAGCCCGACCGCCCGAACCCCACCGCTTATGCCGATTTGAGCATCTGGCTCGCTGGAGTTATCGGCGATGGGCCGGTCGGGCTGGAAGGAATCGAATCCAGGGGACGCGCAATCGGCGCGGAAATCGCACGGACAGATACCGGAGAATCGGAACCTCGAACGAGGTTTCGGGAGGCACTGGGTGCGATGGGGTTCCAACCGGAACCTGTCGACGACGGGGAAGGGCATGTCACCTACTGCCTCGGAAACTGCCCTTACCGGGACGTCGCCCGCGAAAGCCTGAAGGTCGTGTGCGGTCTCCATCGCGGGATTACCGAGGGCTTCCTCGCGGAGGTTGACCCCGGTGCGGACCTGACCGACTTTCAGCCGAAGAACCCCGATGAAGCTGGATGTCTCGTCGGCGTCAGCTTCGCAGCGCCGGAAGGCGAAGGGTGAGCCCGGGACTGCTGCAGGCGACGATCGGCAGGGAGATCGTGCTGATCCTCAGGTGATTGAGCGCCCCCTCAATGCCTGAAAAGGAAGAGCCGAGCGGCAGGCCTCCGGCCATCGCGAGCCCGATCCAGAGTGGCAGATAGCGGTCGAGGATGGAGAGGGATTTCAGGTTCAGCCCGTTACTACGGTCGCGGCAGGTCGGCCCGTCGACCTCGAAGGTCGGCCGGGGAGGAGCAACGACAGGCCCGCTGCCGCAAGGACGAAGATCACCGATGCCCAGAGACATCCGGTAAGACCGTACCACTGGTAAAGCGCGCCGGATAAAACGGTTCCCATCAACCGGCCGCCGGCGTTGGCCATGTAATAAAAGCCGACGTTCATCGCGACCTTGTTGTTGTCGGCGTAGGAAAGAACCAGGTAGGAATGAACCGCCGAGTTCATCGCGAAAACCAGGCCGAAAGCGATCAGTCCGACGACCAGCACGGTGGTCGGGTCAAAGTTCGCAGTGAGTGCGACGGCGATCGCTGCCGGGAATATCGCGAGGACGAACGCCAGCCAGGTCGCGGTCCTGCCATCGGGCAGCGAGCCCTTTTCTTTGGCGCGGCGATCCATGAAGCTCGGTGCAGAGGCCTGGACGATGCCGTATCCGATCACCCAGATCGCGAGAAAGGTCCCGACACCCCAGAAGCTCCAGTCGAGCACGGTTCTCAGGTAGACCGGGAGGCCGACCACGAACCACACGTCGCGTGAGGCAAACAGGAACACCCGGGCGGCCGCGAGCACGTTGATCGAGCGGTTGTTCGAGAACATGTGCCGGAATTTCGCCGCGCCGTCGGTGGTGCCAAGTCCCCCGTGCATCATCAGTGCCGTGACGATCAGGGCGGTTGCGACCATCACGACCAGAATCAGCATCGAGGTCTGAAACCCGACGAGGGTGAGAAGCAGTCCGCCGATGAAGAAACCGACACCCTTCAGGGCGTTCTTCGATCCGGTGAGGATCGCGACCCACTTGAAAAGCGCCGATTCGGAGTCTTCCGGCACGACCAGTTTGACCGCGCTTTTGGAACTCATCTTGGTGAGATCCTTCGCGATTCCCGACAGCGCCTGGGACGCCATCACGTAGGGCACGACCAGCCAGGTCTCCGGGGCCAGACCCAGCATCGCCAGCGCCAGGATCTGGATCGACAAACCGGAGAACAGTGTTGCTTTCAGCCCCAGCCTCGCGGCGACCCATCCGCCGACCAGATTGGTGATGATCCCGAACATCTCGTAGAAGAGGAACAGGGATGCCACCTCAAGGGGGCTGTATCCGAGCTGGTAGAAATAGAAGAGCACCAGCATCCGGCTCGCACCATCGGCGACCGTGTCGGTCCAATAGGCACCGGTGACCAGGATGTAGTTCCTGAGATCACCCTGGACTTTTCTGGCGCTCATGCTCAGACCCGGATCACGGGAGGTGTGAAGAAACGATGCCCGTCAGGTCGATCATGCGATTGGCGTAGCCCCATTCGTTGTCGTACCAGGCAAGAATTTTCACCTGGGTCTGGTCGATCACCCTGGTGGACCGGGCGTCAACGATGCTCGATCGCGGATCACCCTGGTAGTCGACCGAGACCAACGGACGTTCTTCGAAACCGAGAATCCCGGAGAGTGGACCTTCCGCGGCCGTGTGGAGGAGGGCGTTCACCTCTTCGACGTCGGTAGGCCGGTTGACCTCGAACACGCAGTCGGTGAGTGAGGCGTTGAGGATCGGCACACGAACAGCGAGGCCATCGAGCTTGCCTTCCAGATCGGGAAAGATCATGCCGATTGCGGTTGCGGACCCGGTCGAGGTCGGGATCAGTGAGATGCCGGAGGCCCGGGCCCGCCTGAGGTCCTTGTGGGGAGCATCGACGACCGTCTGAGTGTTCGTCAGGTCGTGCAGGGTGGTGATCGAACCGTGCCGGATGCCGAGACCTTCATGAATCACCTTGACCACAGGAGCCAGACAGTTGGTCGTACATGACGCCGCGGTGACGATGTGGTGCCGGTCGGGATCGTAGAGGTCGTCGTTTACTCCGATGACGATGTTCAACGCGTCCGACTTGACTGGAGCGGCGACAACCACTTTTCTGATTCCACGGTCGAAGTACGGAGCCAGGGTTTCCGGCGTCCTGAAAGCGCCCGAGCTTTCGATAGCTACATCGACGCCGCTGCCGGCCCAATTAACCTTGCCGGGCTCGTCGAATGTCGAATAGGCCAGCTTCCTGCCTCCGACCGAAAGGGTGGATCCGTCCCCGGAGATATCTCGCTCCCAACGGCCATGGATCGAATCGAAGGTCAGGAGATGGGCCGAGGTCCCCGCGTCGGAATTCGGTTCATTGATGTGCACGAACTCGATGTCAGGGTTCTCCCAGCCTGCCCGGAGAGCCAGCCTTCCCATTCTTCCGAACCCGTTGATTCCGACTCTGACACTCATTCTGCCTCCATCCAGGGGTGGCCAACTAAATCGACGGCAACCGTATCAATTGACAAACGTCGATGGAACTGATTCGATGGATGTCGATGAGCCCTGAACTTACCCTCACTCCGAAACAGAAAAGCCCCAACGGACAGCCGTGCTGCGAGCCGGTGGTCTATCCCGACGTGGAGCGGGCAGAAGCCGAGCGCATGGCGAAGATCGCCAAGGCCCTCGGAGACCCGATTCGCCTGACCCTGATCGATGTTCTGCGCAAGCACGCCGGCAAGGTCTGCGTCTGCGAGCTGGTTCCGCTCTTCGACGTAAGTCAGTCGACCCTGTCCCACCACCTGAAGAAGCTTCGCGACGCGGGCATCGTTGATTCGGAGCGCCAGGGCCTCTGGGCCTATTACTACGTGAATCCCGAAGAGTTGAAGGAGTTGAGCGGATGGCTGAGCTAGAAAAGACAAGTAACTGCTGCGCACCGGTCACTGAGGTCGATGACGTCAAAGAAGTAATGCGCGAGCGTTACGCTGCGGCGGCCACGGATGCCTCCCGGCGCGACGCGTCGTGCTGTTCAAACGATGCGGTGATCACCGAGGAGCAACGCGCGGTTTTCGGATCAGATCTCTATGAAGATGGCGATCGTGAATCGGTGCCGGAAGCCGCCCGGCTCATCTCTCTCGGCTGCGGAAATCCGACCGCTGTCGCCGGGCTGGCTGAAGGTCAGACCGTCCTCGACCTCGGTTCGGGCGGCGGGATCGACGTGCTGCTTTCTGCACGCCGCGTCGGTCCGACCGGAAAGGCATACGGCCTGGACATGACCGACGAGATGCTGGAGCTTGCCCGAAGTAACCAGCGCGAGGCGGGAGTTGAGAACGTCGAGTTCCTCCGCGGTGAGATCGAGCAGATTCCGCTGCCTGATGCTTCGGTCGACGTCGTCATTTCGAATTGCGTGATCAACCTGTCCGGCGACAAGCCCCAGGTGCTCAGGGAGGCCGCACGCGTTTTACGCCCGGGTGGACAGTTCGCGGTGTCCGATGTCATCGCGGACCCGGACATGAGTGAAGAAACCCGGGCCGACATGAAGCAGTGGACCGGCTGCATCGCCGGGGCGCTCACGCGTGATGAGTTCGAGCGCGATCTTGCCGCGGCCGGATTCGAATCGATCGAGATCGAAGAAACCCATCGGGTTCATGACCAGGCCGCGTCGGCGATCATCAGGGCGACCAAGCCTGCCTAACCCCGAGGCGGGGTCGGGGCGGCCATGGTCTTTTGTCCGGTCTGCTGATGGTCATCGTCGCCGAAAGTGTCAGCGGCCAGCACCGCGGCGCCGAAAAGGAAAGAGACGATCGCGACCGCGGTGACCAGTCGGATCGGCGGACCGCCGTGAATACCGGTCTTGTGAACCGCGACGTGACCTTTGCCACGGGCGATCAGCCAGCGGTTTACCGGGAATGCGAAAACCCCGGCCACCGGAAGGGCGAAAGCCAGCGCGCCCCAGAAGAGGATGTCGCCGGCACCGGCCTCCATCGCACCCGGCACCGCCAGCACGATCGTGTTGTCGATCACTTCCATGGTTGCGATCGAGAACGTGTCGGAAGCGAGGGCGATCGGTATGACAGCGGCCAGGACCATGCCCGAACGCAGCAGGGGCAGGCTGGTCAGCGCGTAGCCAAAAAAGAAAGCCAGGACGACGGCCAGCACCAGCGTGCCCAGATTCGAGAAACCCAGGGCAGTCCCGATGATCATGCCGAGGACTTCGCCGATCGCACAGCCGGTGAGGCAGTGGACAGTCGCACTGAAAGCGACCGAGCTCAGCTCGGGACCCGAAGTGGGCATCTCGTGATGATGATTCTCCATTGCTTCCGGCATGGGTTCCTTTGGTATCAGTGGGTAGCTTCGCATAGACGCTACCATATACCCCCGGGGGGTATGCTAAGATAGTTCCACATTAGATACCCCCCACAGGTATAGTCGGATGAGAGGAACCCACCAATGAACCAGCAAAACCACCTGACACACAGAGTCACCGGCGTGAGCCGTAACCGTTCTGTCGGGACTTCCCGATGAGCGTCCCTACCCGGATCGCCGCTTTCGTCTCCCTGCTTGTGCTGGTTTTTGCGGCGGCCGCATTCGCCGGTTCACGGATTGATCCAGGTGTTGACACGCAGATCGAACACACCACTTCCACCGGCACCGATGGACATGCAGAGGATTCGAAATGAGCTCCGAAACGATGGACCGGATTGACCTCGACCTGGAAGGCATGACCTGCTCCTCCTGCGCGAACCGGATCGAACGCAACCTGAACAAGCTCGAAGGGGTGGAAGCGAGCGTCAACTTTGCCACCGAAAAGGCCGCGGTCACCTACGACTCGAGCAGCCTCGGAACCGACGATCTGGTCAATGCAGTCGAAGCGGCCGGTTACGCCGCGAGGATTCCGGCGGCGCCGGGCGAACCCGGGGCACCTGAAGAAATCGACGATGAAGTCGACGATCCGGAGGTCAAGGACCTGCGTTTCCGCCTGATCGTGTCGGCAGCGCTCAGCCTGCCGATCTTCCTGATGTCGATGATTCCCGCACTCCAGTTCGAGTACTGGCAGTGGCTGAGCCTCCAGCTGGCGACGCCGGTGATCCTCTGGGCCGCATGGCCGTTCCACCGGGTCGCCTGGCAGAACCTGAAGCACGGTGCGGCCAGTATGGACACGCTGATCTCACTGGGAACCCTGGCTGCATACGGCTGGTCGGTGGTCGCCCTCTTCTTCCTTGGAGCGGGTGAGGCCGGAATGACGATGCCCTTCAGTCTCATTCCCGAGCAGGGTGGAGGGGTCGACGAGATCTACTTCGAAGTGGCGGCGGTTGTCGTTACATTCATTCTCGCTGGCCGCTACTTCGAAGCCAAAGCCAAACGCAGCGCGGGAGCCGCCCTGAGGGCATTACTTCACCTTGGCGCCAAAGACGTGAACGTCATCGACGAGGATGGCAACGAGAGCCTGATCCCGATCGCGGACCTGGCCGTGGGCCAGCGATTCGTCGTCCGTCCCGGAGAACGGATCGCGACCGATGGTCTGGTCGTCGAGGGACATTCAGCAATCGACTCGTCGCTGCTGACGGGCGAGCCGGTTCCGGTTGAAGTGGGACCGGGGGCTGAGGTCGCCGGCGCGACCATCAATGACGGTGGCCGCCTGGTCATCGAAGCGACCCGGGTCGGTGAAGAGACCGCGCTCGCCCAGATCGCGCGCCTCGTCACCGATGCGCAGACCGGCAAAGCCCCGGTCCAGCGACTCGCAGACCGGGTCTCCGCGGTCTTCGTCCCGGTCGTTGTCATCCTGGCCGTGGCGACTCTGGGCTTCTGGCTCGGAGCCGACGTTTCCACCACTTACGCTTTCACCGCGGCGGTTGCGGTGCTGATCATCGCCTGCCCCTGTGCGCTCGGACTGGCGACGCCCACGGCCCTGCTGGTCGGCACCGGACGCGGCGCGCAGCTCGGCCTGCTGATCAAGGGGCCCGAGGTGCTCGAATCAACTCGCGAGGTCGACACGATCGTGCTCGACAAAACCGGCACTGTCACCACCGGCAAAATGGAGCTTGAAGAGATCATCACCGCCGGCGGGATCACCGACGATGAAGCACTTCGTCTGGCCGGAAGCGTCGAGCACGGTTCCGAGCATCCGATCGCCCGGGCAATCGCGACGGCTGCGGCCCGGAAGCTTGGCAGCCTGCCGGCCGCCGAAAGCTTCGTGAACCACGAGGGCCGTGGTGTGACCGCGATGGTCGAAGGCCGGGAAGTTTCGGCAGGTAAGGCTGTGTTCCTGATCGATCGGGGCCTGAAGGTCCCCGGCAGCCTTCAGGACGGCCTGGATCAGGCGCAGCAGCAGGCGAAAACGCCGGTCCTCGTTGGCTGGGAAGGTGAAGCGAAGGCCGTGTTCGTGGTTGCCGACCGGATCAAGGAAACTTCGGCCGAAGCGATCCGGGCCTTCCGTGACCTTGGCCTGCGGACAGTTCTTCTGACCGGTGACAACCGGACCACGGCCCAGGCTGTAGCCGACGCGGTCGGCATCGACGAGGTGACTGCCGAGGTGCTGCCCGCCGACAAAGTGGAGGTGGTGAAGGATCTTCAGGCGCAAGGCAGGGTCGTGGCGATGGTTGGTGACGGAGTGAACGACGCCCCGGCGCTGGCCCAGGCCGATCTGGGCCTTTCGATCGGGACTGGAACCGACGTTGCGATCGAGGCTTCCGACCTGACCCTGGTCTCGGGAGATCTGCGCAAAGGCGCCGACGCGATCCAGCTGTCGAGGCGCACGCTTTCGATCATCAAGGGCAACCTGTTCTGGGCTTTCGCCTACAACGTTGCCGCCCTGCCCCTCGCGGTGACCGGGTTACTGAACCCGCTGGTGGCAGGCGCGGCGATGGCGTTCTCCAGCGTGTTCGTGGTCAGCAATTCGCTGCGCCTGCGCGGTTTCAGGCCGCGCCGGTCACCGGAGGCGTAAGTTTGCGGGTATGAGAAGACTCCTGGTTGGTTCAATCCTCGCCCTGTCGCTTGCATTTTCGGTCGCCCCTGCTTCCGCCGGACTGGGCCAGCCCGAAGTCGACCCTGGGATCACCGATGGGACCGCGGCTCGCGAGCTTGGTGAAGCACGGTCACTCTGGCGGGAAGCGACGGTCCCCAGCTACCGGATCAACGTCTCCCGCTACTGCTTTTGCGCCCCGCCGCGCTCGGTCAAGATCAAGATCCTTCGTGGCAAGGTCGTCAAGGTATCCAACAACAAGTGGTACGGACCCTGGACGGTGAAAGGGATGTTCAAAGTCGTCTCCGACGCGATTAAAGGTGACGCCGCGAGCCTGGACGTGAAATACGACCAAGCGCTTGGTTACCCGAAGAGCATTGCGATCGACAACATCGCGATGGCGGTCGATGACGAGATCAGTTACAAAGCGCTGGTCAGGCCGCTCGGCTGATCCTGACAGGATCGCGCCGTCCTCATCGCGAGGCATCCACGCCGAAGGCGACGTCAAGCCCGACGTGAGCGCGGTTGGAACCAGCGTGCTCTCCGGCCATGTTGGCGATGGCGATGGCAGAGAAGAAACAGCGCCGTGGCAACAAGGTCATCTACACCGCGAGGGCGGTGGACCGCGCTGGAATCTTCAGGGTCAGGCAGATCAAGGTGCGTGTGGCGCGCCGTTAGCTGAACGGTCCGGATTGGAGGTTGTCCTCGCCAGGCGGGCAGAGCTTATGATGCGGCTGTGCCTACGGACAGGAGCCGGAGTTCAGAGCCTCGGCGAAATCGCCCGCGGCGCCCCCTGCCAGCACGGCGCACCTATTGGAAGCGCCGGCTGATCCTTGCCTTGCCCCTCGTCGCGCTCGTCGCGTTAGCTGCCGGTCTGCTGGCTGGCAACTCGGGCTCGGACAACGGGACCACCAAGCCGAAACTCACTCCGGCTCAGATCGCGGCTAAAAAGGAACGCCAGCTGGCCCGTGAAGATGCCGCGATCGACCGGATCCTCGAATACACGACGTTCTTCCAGAACGGTCAGGGCAAGAAGCGCCAAGTGGCTCTGACTTTTGACGACGGTCCCAGCCCGTACACCGACCAGATCCTCCGGATACTCAAGCGCACTAAGACCCCGGCGACTTTCTTCGAGGTCGGAGTCAACGTTCCGGGCAACGAAAAGACGATCCGCCGGCAGATGAGGCTTGGTCATGCGATCGGCAACCACACGATGAACCATCCGCACATGGGTCAGCTCGACGCCGCCACGCAGCTGCTTGAGCTGAATAACCAGAACGTGAGCATGGCAACCGCGAAAGGGCCGACGCAGCGGCTTTTCCGGCCGCCCTACCGGTCCTTCAATGCTTCGACCCTCGAGTTGCTGGCCGAGCGCGACTACCTGATGGTTCTCTGGAGCGTCGACACGGGTGACTACCAAGGACTCGGGGCGGAGTCGATCGTCGAGCGCGCGCTGGAGGACATCAAGCCCGGTTCAATCGTGCTGATGCATGATGGCGGCGGCGATCGTTCGGCAACCGTGGCCGCCCTGCCGGACATCATCAAAGGTCTGAACAAACGCAATCTCAAACCGGTGACGGTTCCGCGGCTCGCACTGGATGATCCGCCGGCAGAAGGCCAGCCGCTGCCGGTCGAGCTCTCCGGCGGCTGACGCAGTCGGACTCAGATGTCCGGCAGCACCGGGACCGAAACGCCCTCTTCGCTTTCGAGCTGCGAGGCGCGTTTCACCGCTCCGGCCCCGAATCGCTCGCGCAGGTCATCGAGGGCACTGTCCAGAGCGGTTGATCCTTCACCGTCGCCTTCGAGCGGCAGCTCCATCTGAACCGCGTCGTCGCTTTCGAGGTTTTCAAGCGAGATGCTGAGCAGGGTCAGGCCCCTTGCTTCGATCATCGGCCGGGCCGCGGTCAACAGGCCGCGCGCGGCGAAGAGGATTGCATCCGTCTGGGCAGTCGCACTGGTCAGGGTCTGCGAACGGCTCGCCCGGGAGAAATCGTCGAATCTGAAGCCGACCGACACCGTGCGGCAGATCTTGCCGGCGGTGCGCAGGCGCATTGTGATGCGGTCGACCAGGCCTGCCGCGAGAGTTTCGATTTCTGCCGGGGTCCGGGATGAGCGTGGGAAGGCGCTCTGCGCACCGATCGAGCGTCGTGGTTCACGCGGTTGTACATCACGCGGATCACGGTTGTTGGCGAGGTCGATCAGCTTGCGCCCCGAAGCCGGGCCGAGCGCGGCGACCAGACTGTTCTCACTGCACCTGGCGATGTCGCCAACCGTCCGGATTCCCATCGCTTGGAGCTTCTCCGTGGTCACCTTGCCGACTCCCCAGAGCTTCTCGATCGGCAGGGGGTGGAGGAAGGCCTCTTCTCCATCGGGTTCGATCACCAGCAGACCATCCGGCTTGCAGGCGCCGCTGGCCACTTTCGCGAGGAACTTGGTCCTGGCCACGCCGACCGAAATGTTCAGGCCGACCTTCTCCAGCACCTTTCGGCGGAGCTTGGCCGCGACTTCCACCGGAGTGCCACTGATGTGCTCGAGCCCACCCGCGTCGAGGAAAGCTTCATCGATGGAGATACCTTCGACCAGAGGTGAGGTGTCGGCGAATATCTCGTAGACCGCCTTGCTCGCTTCGGAATATGCCTCCATCCGTGGCGGCACGACGATCGCCTCGGGGCAGACCCTTTTGGCCTGGCCTCCATTCATCGTCGTAAAGATGCCGCGGGCCTTTGCTTCGTAGCTGCAGGCGAGCACGACCCCACCGCCAACGATGACTGGTTTGCCTCGAAGTGCGGGATTGTCGCGCTGCTCGACCGACGCATAGAAAGCATCGAGGTCAGCGTGGAGGATCGAAGCACCGACGGTCACGAACCCATGTTCGCACCTCGGCGGGACGGACCCGGAACGGCCCGTCGCTGTGGTTCAGGCAGCAGGCGCTTTTACAGGCGTCAGTGGTTCCTCCCGTATTTGTCGTGGGAGGAAACCCATTCGTCGGCAACCACCGCGGCACCTAGCGACAGCTCACCACACAGCACGGTCGCGCCGATGATCTCGGCGAACTTCAGGACTTTCCCCGAGCCGAAGCAGTCCATGAGCTCAAGGCATTCCCGCTGCGTGGCCAGTGCCGTGCCACCGCCGTGGGTCGCCACGATCAACGAAGGAAGGGTGATCGAGTAGTAGTAATCGTCGTTCTCCCGCAACTCCGCATAGGCGAGAGCGGCATGGGACTCGGCGACGTTGGCGGCGTCCTGGCCAGTGGCGATGAAAACCGCGGCGATGCCGTTGGCCGGGTGGGCGGCGTTGGCGGCAGTCCCCGACATGAACCCGCCAAGGGTCGAGATCTGACGGGCCCGGTAAACCTGCCGGCTGGTGACGTTCATGTACTCCTGGAACATCTCGTTCGGGATTACGGCCTCGGCGATCACGCGCTTGCCCCGGGTGTGGAGGGTGTTGATCTGGGAATGCTTCTTGTCGGTCGCCAGCTGGGCCTCCAGCATGTAGTCGTTGACGGCGGGGCCTTGCCTCTTGATCCATTCGGCGGCGGCCCAGGTCGCTTTGCCGGTCATGTTCTGCCCGGCGGCGTCACCGGTCGTGTAATTGAAACGGGTGTAGACAAAACGGCCCGCGATGTATCGCTCGATGTCCAGCAGCTTGCCGCTGCTGGTCGTGGATTCGGCGGCCACCCGGATTCCATCGAGGTTCAGGTCGAGCCAGGTCACGAAGTCGCGGGCCTCACGTGCCGAGTCGAAGATGAAAGCGGGGGCCCTTTGCATCCGGTCGTCGACCACGGTCACCTTTACCCCGCCGGCAGATCGCAGCATCTTCATGCCACGGTTGTATGAGGCAACCAGTGTGCCTTCGGTGGTGGCCATCGGAACGTAGAACTCGCCCTGTGCGTGCTCGCCGTCGACCAGCAGGGGCCCGGCGAGTCCGATCGGAACCTGGGCGACGCCAGTGAAGTGTTCGATGTTGCCCGGCAGCGCCGCAGGATCGACCGAGTAGGTGCCGACGTGTTCAAGCTTCTTGCCGGATCGTGAAGTCGCAAATTCACGCCGCGCGGCGGCGGCCTCTTCCCGGTAGTCGTTCTCCGGATCTCTGGGGATCTTCGAGGATGACATGGGCGAAACCATATGCCAGCCATGCCCGACCCGTTTGGTCAATATCCTTGCGACATGCCGGGAGTGGGGAGAAGCGGGAGGATCATCCGGCTGGTGCCAGCCCTGCTGGCGCTGGCTCTGTTGCTGTGGGCGCCAGGGGCCTCGGCAATCCCCTGGGACCGTGGTGGATCGATCCCGCCGGCATCTACACCTGCGCCTGAATCTCCGGACCCGCTTTGCCTGCAGAGTTATGCGGACGACCTGCCGGAAGCCGGCCCGCCGATCGACTTCGGCATCGGCCCCCGCCTGGCCGGGGAGTCCGGCACTGCGCAGACCACACCGCTGGTTCCGGTGGACGTGGAGAAGCGCGATGCTGCACTGAAGAAGCTGGCCGGCGACCGGACCTTCACGGTGCGGCTCAACCGGCTCTTCATGGCCGACGGGGCCGAAGGCATCCGCCGCTTCCGGAACATGGCCTGGCACTATGGCCGGTTCGGCTTCAAGGTCGAGCTACAGGTCCGCTACCACCCGTCCGCTGAGCAGAACGGTGACATCGGTGCCTGGGTCGACTACGTCCGGCGGGTAGTTCGGGCATTCGGTCCGGTTCGTGCGGTGAGCGGGCTGCAGATCACCAACGAAGTCAACCTGACCTTTTCGCCGAACACTTCCGACGGTTTCTACGAGAAATCACTGAACGCATTGATCCAGGGGGTCAAAGCGGCGAAAAGCGAATCGAAGCGCCGCGGTTTCGCTGGCCTGGAGATCGGCTTCAACTACGCCTGGCGTTTCGGCGACCGGAACGATGCCGACTTCTGGGCGGCGCTCGGGCGGGAGGGCGGGCGTGCTCTTCGCCGCTCGACCGACTGGATCGGTCTCGACGTCTACCCGGGAACTTTCGTCCCGTCGCAGCCGGAGATCGTCAACTACGGCGACGCGTTGCTCGAAGCCCTGTCCCAGGTAAGGGAGTGCTACCTGCCGAAGGCTGGTTTCGGGCCGAAATTTCCGCTGCGGATCGAAGAGACCGGCTGGCCGACTGGTCCGGGGCGGGAGGCCACTGATCAGAAAGAGATTCTGAGGCAGTTCGTTCGCACCGCGGTTGATTACCGCGGCACTTATGGCCTGACCGACTTCCGTTGGTTCGGGTTGCGTGACAACAACAGCATGGGTCCGAATTTCCAGTCCTTTTTCGGCTTGCTGAACGACGACTATTCGGCCAAGCCGGCATTCGGCGAGTACCGGCGTCTGATCGCAAAATTTGGCTCTGGCACTACAGCGAGCAATACTCGTTAACGATTGGACAACGGTCCACGCCGTAGCGTCCGCGTGATTGAAAACCACCTTCTCTTTGAATTCTGCCCGGCGCAACCTCCAGGTGGCGCCGGCCGGAGTCTCTTTCGGGCAACGCACTAAGGCGACTGTCTTGAAACCGGTTTCGCGCTTTGATACGTTATTGACAGGGTGGCAATAAAACGACTTGCAACCGGGTTGTGCCTCGCGCTGATCCTCCTGACGGGATCGGCGAAAGCCGCCGATCCTCCAACCGGTTACAACCCGAAAGAACTGCCGACCGTCGGCTGTTTCTGGACCGGACCTTTCTCGGCTTCCAACCCGAAGACCAACACCGCTTTCCCCGGTACGGAGATCACCTACTGGGGGGCGAAGTTCGTGACCCCGCCAGGATCGGTACTCACCCTGAACGGCCGCTATCCGCATGCCCGATACGCATCTTTCAACGCTTACGAGAGCAACGGTGCTTCGGCGAGTTCGGTCAGTGATCGCCAGATCAAGCCCGACTCGGGGTCGATCAACCCGAGCCTTCCCGGCAAGAACCGGGACGCGAAGAACCGCAGCTTCACAATCAACGTGCTCGGCGAGCCGGTTCAGTCCACCCTTGCCCGCAACACGCTCTATGCGAACCCGTCACCCGGGTCGCATCAGGACATCCTCTACCGCGTATATGTGCCAGACAAAGGTCGCAACCTCTCGGGCGGAACGGGAATACCCAAGCCTTCACTTCGACTGGCCGACGGTACGGTTCTGACCGGGCAGGCCCTCTGCAACCAGATGAACTCGACCCACGACTACACCGGTTCGCTGATGGCACCGTCGATATGGCAGTCACTTGTGAACAGCCCCGGAAAAGACCCGGCGACCAACCCGGCGCTGCCCGAATTCACTTTCGTCAAGTACTTCAACCTGCCCAACGTGTTCGCCAGGTTCAAGACCGAAGCCGAACAGCAGGCCGCGTGGCTGGCCAATCCCGAGCCGGTTGGCACTCAGTACAACAACAACGATGCGCGTTACATGACCGGGGCCTACAGCTTCAGATTCGGCCAGACCCTGACCATCCACGGCCGGGCGCCGACCACACCGAAGACCCTCGACGGCCGCCGGAAAGTGAATGCCGGCCAGATGGTCGAATGGGACCTGTGCGGCATCCAGGCGCTGACGACCACGAAGACCTATCGCTGCCTTTTCGACGAGCAGATTCCGACCACCGGCCGGAACCGGAACTACGTGGTCTCGGTGACCCAGGCCGAGAACCGCCCCTGGAACGCAAAACGCAAATGCGGCGTGGCCTGGTTGCGGGCCGACCCGGAAGGCGACGGAGCCGGACGCACCGATGCGGGGACGTTGCTCACCAGGAACGTTCTGCCTTCAACCGGTTTCAAGACTTCGATCTGGGACGTCACCTCACCTTTCGATGCCAAAGAGAAAATGGCCGGCTTCTACCCCAAAGGGACTTACATGAGTAAAAAAGCATTCCAGTCCCACGGGTGTCCCTTCAAGTGGAAATGAGCGAGTCCGCTGCGGGATCGACAGGCCGCCCGCCCAACCTGCTGCTGATCCTCACCGACCAGCAGCGCCAGCCGCAGCACTGGCCGGAGGACCCGGAATGGCTCAAGGCACTGATCCCGGCCGACACGGAACTGGCCCGCACCGGGGTCACTTTCACCGAAGCCTGCACCGCTACCTGCATGTGCTCGCCGAGCCGGGCGTCGCTGCTCACCGGCCGCTGGCCGGCCGAACATGGGGTTACCCTCACTCTCACCCAGGGAGGGGCGAAGCCGAACCCCAGATACGCCGCAAAAGCGATCCAGGGAGCGGTCAAATCGGCACGCCGGGGGGAGCTCTCCTGGTCGAAGGCGATCAAGTCAGTCGTCACCGGTGCGGTCCGACGGCCAAACGGTGGCAAAGAAGAAAACGATCTCAACCCCGAGACTCCGAACCTGCCTTCAGTCCTCAAAAGGGCCGGATACCGGACCATCCTCAAAGGCAAATGGCACCTGAGCCAGCCGCTCGGTGAAGACTGGGTTGACGAAGACGGCCCGCACCTGGCCGAAAAGTACGGGATCGAAGGATGGGAGCCGCCAGATGCCGGCGAGAACCTCGAGCCTTCGCACTTCGGTGGTGGCACCAACTCCGGCAAGAGCAAAGAAGGCTACGACGAAGACTTCACCCGTCAGGTGGAGGAGTTCCTGGCCGACCCGCCGGATGAACCCTGGGCCCTGATCTTTTCACTGGTCAATCCACATGACGTGCTGGCCTATCCCTCGACCTTCAGCGAAGGCGGGTACTCCCCCAGTGATTGGGCGGACATGGACGCCATCGGGCTTCCGGACACGGTCAACGAGAACCTGGGCAACAAGCCGTCAGCGCACGCCCTGATCAACATCGGGCAGGCCAGCTTCATCGGCGGTCTGAACGAAGAACAGCAGCTTGACTACTGCCGCTTCTATGCCCACCTTCACCGGTTGGCCGATTCCAAGGTTGCCCGGATCGTAGAGGCCCTCGGCGACCCGGAAGATCCTGATTCGCTGCGTTCAAAGACGGTCGTGGTCAAGACTTCGGACCACGGCGAGATGGGGATGTCGCACGGCGGCATGCGGCAGAAAATGTTCGTCGCCTACGACGAAACCGTGAACGTCCCGCTCATCGTTTCCAACCCGGTGCTCTTCCCGGAAGGCTCCACGACCGAAGCCCCGGCTTCACTTTGCGACCTGCTGCCGACCTTCGCTGCCCTGGCCGGGGTCGACACAGCCGATGACGGAATCCGGGGACGCGACCTGACCCCGGTGCTGGCCAAAGCCGCCCACCCGAAGCCGGAAGCGCTGGCGAACAGCCGGGTGGACCTCAGCCCTGTCGCTGACCACGAAGCGCCGGTCGATTCGGTCCAGGAACACGTGCTTTTCACTTTCGATGACCATCAGGCGGGCTCTGCTTTCAAGGACGTCTCTCCACAACCGAACCGGATTCGTGCGGTACGGTCGAAAGAAGCGATGTACGCCGTCTACTTCGATCCCTCAGGTGAAGAAAAGCCGGAATTCGAGCTTTACGACATGACCCGCGATCCCGACCAGGTGAACAATCTGGTGAATCGTGACAACGGTCGAATCGTCAGTCCCGGTGACGCGGCCCTGCTGCTTCAGATGCGTGCGGCACTCGCGGCTGAATGCGAACGCACCGGGGTTGACCTGCCGGTCTGATCCGGCCGGCCGGTTGGCGGCCGCCGGAACAGGGAAGATGACCAGCAGTGTCCCTCTCCGCGACTCCCGGTTTCTCTTTCGCTGATCCTTATGCCGTCGGCCTTGCTTTCGGCGGACTGGTTCTGTTTGCCGCAATCTGGGCTCTTTCAAGCCAGAACAAGCGCGCTTTCAGTCCCGCGGCGGTATATCTCGTGCTGGCTGCCGTCGCTTCGGCGGGTCTCCATCTGCTTGGCGTCGATCTTCTCGACCCGATCGAAGACGCCGGGCTGATCGAGCGTCTGGCGGAATTCGCCGTGATCATCGCCCTCTTCGGTGCCGGCCTGCGGCTCGACCGTCACCTGGGGTTTCGCGAGTGGCGTTCGACCTTTCTGCTGATCGTCATCGTGATGCCGCTGACCATCGCGATGGTCGCCGGGTTCGCGAACCTCTTCATGGGGCTTTCAGCCGGGGCCGCCATAATCCTCGGCGCTGCATTGGCGCCGACCGATCCGGTGCTGGCACGGGACGTAAAAGTCGGCGGCCCGGGGGAGGGCGATGGTCAGGAAACCCGCTTTGCCCTCACTTCCGAGGCCGGGTTCAACGATGGCCTCGCTTTCCCCTTTGTGTTCCTGGGGATCTTCATCGCCGGGGAGGGTGGCACCGGATGGGTCACTGAGTGGCTCACCGCGGATGTGGCCTATGCGATCGCCGGAGGTTTGGTGATCGGGTCCGCCGGTGGCTGGCTGATCGGCTCGGGTGCTGAAACCTTGAGGAAACGTGGATGGCTCAAACCTGCATTCGACGGTTGGCTCGCGCTGGCGGCGGTTCTGGCGATCTACGGTGTCGCGGAGATCGCCGGCACCTACGGATTCCTTGCGGCTTTTGCCGGCGGCCTCGCATTCCGGCGACACGAATGGGACAACGAATCCCACGAGCGGGTTCACCGTGGAGCGGACCTGGCCGAAGACATAACCGAACTGGGCATGGTGCTGATCGTGGGAAGCACCGTGACTCTTGCCGGTCTGGCCGCTCCGGGACTTGCAGGCTGGCTGCTCGTGCCTGTCCTGCTCCTGGTGATCAGGCCACTTTCGGTGATGCTTGCTTTCACCGGATCGCCGGTCAGCATGCGCGAGCGAAAACTCATCGGCTGGTTCGGGATTCGCGGCATCGGTTCTTTCTACTACGCGGCCGTGGCGATCAGCGCCGGGGTGCTGACCGTTGACGAGATCTCCTCCATCTACTGGACGATCATCGCCTGTGTTGGAGTCTCGATCCTGGTCCATGGCATTTCTGCCGGCCCGGCGATGGAGGCTCTGGAAGAAGAAGTTGAAGAGTCCTGATCTGCGCAGGGGTTTTAGCTGCGGCTGCGTTCGGGCAGGGCCAGGACACCGGCCCAGGCCGCGTCGCCGAGGGGCGCGATGTATGCGGAAGGTGCTTTCTTGAGACGCCCGGCCAGCCAGAGCTTCGCGACTTCCTGGGTGGGGGCGAAGATCACGGCGTGCAGCAGGTTGAAAGAGATTGCCGGGAGTCGTCCGGTGCCCGCCTGAAGGTCGATCCACTCTTTCATTGACGAGAAGTAGGCCTGGTTGCTGGCCATCAGGCGCTCGCGGTGCGGACCGTTGATGACTTCGTTGCGGTGCCGGGCGATCAGCCTGGCAGTGTCCGGGTTTTCCTCCGTCCACGAAAGATGCAGCCTGACGAGTCCCTTGACGACAACCTCCGGGTTCTCGGCATCGGAGGAAACGATGTCGATCGAAAGCTGCTGATAAGCCTCGAGCTCCTCGATTACCCTTTCGGCGATCCGGTCAGGGTCGGTGATCGCTTCGGCGCTCATGCGACGTCGGCTTCGACGCTTTCTTCGGCGCTGCGCGCGATCAGCTCATGCATCATCTCTTCGTCGATGTCCGCCGGCTCGGTGGTTTCGATGAACTCGGAGACGTTGCTGGCAAAGCGGTGAGGATGGTTGTTGAAGGGGAAATGCCCCGAATCCTCGAATACCTCCAGCCGGCAGCCGGGCATCAGCCTGACTGCCTCGTGGGCGTGGGCGATGGGGATGATGTGGTCACGGCCACCCCAGATCAGCATCGTCGGCAGAAGCTCGGTCAGGTGGATGCGGTCGAGTGCGTCGACCCGCTGGCCGCCGGCGTCGGCGACGGCCCGCATCGTGTGGATGAAAGCACGGCGGGTGGCGGTGTCACCGAGTGAAGCGAAGCCTTCGCTGACGCCTTCGATGTCGGCATTGCCATGAACGCCGATCTTTGAAAAAAGGCTGCCGACAGTATTGGCTGCGGAGCGCATCGGCGAAGAGAACATCAGCGGCATTACAAGCTCTGAACCGGGCAGCGTTGCCGCCCGCAGAGCCAGATTCACGTCCCGACCGAGGCCGCCGGCGCTGACCAGCACCATGCGTTCGACCCGCTCGGGGAACTGGTAGGCGAACTGCATGGCGATGCCACCACCGAGCGAATGACCGACGATGGTCGCCCGTGGCACATCCAGCAGGACGGTCAGGTCGCGCAGAGTGGAGGCATAAGCACCCAGCGAGCAGTCCTTGATCGACTTCGATGATTCGCCGTGGCCGAAAAGGTCGAACGCAACGACCCGGTGATCCTTGGCCAGCAACGGCATCGTCTCTTTCCAGGTCTTGGAACTGGAAGTGATGCCGTGCACGAGGACGATTGCCGGACCTTCACCCATCTCCCGGTAGCAAATCGGCTGTCCGTACAGATTAATTGTTTTCGCTGGGTCCATTAACTGCCCTCCAGAATACCCCCGATGGTCCTGAAACCATGTGACAGCCGTCCAAACGTCCGACTATGATGCTGTCCGTGATCAGCGTCCGCCGACAGTCGATTGGCCCTTGAACAGGGTTCTGCGGCTGCGGCGCGAGTCTTTCGGCTTCGCGATCGGTTCGACCCTCTTTGCGATTGGCGCCTGCCCCGGCTACTTCGCACTGGTTGGTGACGTTGCGGCCAACATCACCTTTTTCGCGGGCTCGATCTTCTTCACCCTGGCCGGATTCATCCAGTTCCGGCTCACCGGGCGCTGGCAGCACAGGGCCTGGAAGTCGAAGGTCCAATGGGATGACTGGTGGTCGGCCGGGATCCAGTTCGCCGGCACGCTGTTCTTCAACGTTTCAACTTTCGCCGCACTTTTCCTCAATTCGAACGCTGCCCAGTACCAGCACCACGTCTGGCGTCCGGATGCACTGGGCTCGATCTGTTTCTTCGTTTCAGCTTCACTTGCCGTCGCGGCCACCACCCACACCGAAAGCCTGTGGGATCCGGATGCCCGCAACTGGTGGAGCACCTGGCTGAACTTCGCCGGAGCGGTGCTTTTCGGGATTTCGGCAATCGCCGCTTTCACCGAGCCAGGCAGCGGCAATCCGCTGAGCACCGAGTGGGTCAACGTCGGGACGTTCCTGGGAGCCATCTGTTTCCTGGTCGCAGCCTTGCTCGTAAAGCCGCCCAGAACGAAAAACGTCTAGCTACCAGGTGTCGATGAAGCGGGGTGCGCGCACCTCGGAGCGGGGGACTGCTGCTGCGGCGAAGGTGGCACTGACCACCCTTCTTGTATCGGCCGGGTCAATCACATCGTCGAGTTCGAAGAGCGTGGCGGCGTTCAGGGCCTTGGCGTTCTCCAGGGCCATCCCGGTCAGATCCCGCACCCGCTTCTCCCGCTCGTTATCGTCTTCAATCTGTTCGAGTTCTTTGCGCATGCCCAGCCTGACTGCGCCTTCGAGCCCCATCGGGCCGAGTTCCGCCCCCGGCCAGGCGACCGTCAGCAGCGGCTCATGCAGGCTGCCGGCGACCATCGCCTGCGCGCCAAGTCCGTAACCGCGCCGCAGGATCACCGAGACAAACGGCACCTGCAGGCCGGCTGCGGCCACCAGCAGGCGGGAACAGTGACGGACCAGGCCGGTTTTCTCGGCTTCCGGCCCGACCATCATTCCCGGCGTGTCGACCAGCGAAAGGATCGGGATGCCGAAGCCATCGCAGAGCTGGAGGAAGCGGGCAGCTTTGTCTCCGCCATCGCTGGTGATCGCCCCGGCCATGTGCATCGGATTATTGGCGATCACACCGACCGCACGGCCGTCGAGGCGAATCAGGGCGGTGACCATTTCGGGGGCGAAAACAGGCCTCAGGAATACAGTCGAATCAAGGTCGGCCAGCTGCTCGATCAGCGGGTTCACGTCATAAGCCCGGCGGCGTCGCTCGGGGATCATGTCGCGCAGGAGATTCTGGTCGGGGATGTCGCCTGGATCGATGTCTCCCTGGAAAAAGGCAAGCAGCTTCTTCGTGACCGCGACCGCCTTTTCTTCATCCTTCACGACTACATCGACCACACCGTTTGCGGACTGCATCGTTATCGGTCCGACCTCATCGGGGTGGACCGTTCCGAGGCCACCACCTTCGATCATCGCCGGGCCGCCCATGCCCAGCGAACTGTTCTCCGTGGCGACGATCAGGTCGGAGCAACCGGCGATCACGGCGTTGCCGGCGAAGCAGCGGCCGGAGACGATCGCGATCCGTGGCACGATGCCGGAAAGCTTTGCCCAGAGCGCAAAAGCGCGGGCGTGGAGGGCAGAGACGACAGCGTAATCGGTGTCCCCGGGACGGCCGCCACCACCTTCCGCGAAGAAGACGGTTGGCAGAACCATCCGCTCGATCAAGTCGAACAGCCGGTCCTTTTTCATGTGGCCAACCGCTCCCTGCGTGCCGGCCAGGACCGTGTAGTCGTAAGAGAGCACGGCGCAGGCGCTCTCATCGCCGAAAAGGTCCGCGTTGATCCGCGCGGTGCCACCGATGATGCCATCGGCGGGCGTGCGTTCGATCAGGTCCTGCATTGCCCGCCGGCCACGCTGGGCGGCCACGGCATAACGGCCGTATTCGACCAGGCTGCCCGGCTCAATCAGGTCGGCGAGGTTTTCGCGGGCGGTCCGTCCGCCGCGGGCGCGTCGTTTCTCCACGGCATCGGGGCGTGCGGCATCCTCGGTCAATTCGCGCCGGCGGTTGAGCTCGGCGAGGTCCTCACGAATCGGTTCAGTCATTTACGGCTTTCTTTTCGGTTTGACGATCAGCGGGCGTCGACTGGACACATCCGACTCGACCAGTTCGTTGCCGGGGTAGGAGGCGATTATCTTTTTCGCCTTCCAGCCTCGACGGACCGTCATCGTGATGTTGGAGCGTCCTGCGTCGATCGGGGCGGTGCCCTTCACCTTGACCCGCCGCCGGCCCTTGCCGATGACCAGATGGCTCACGGTCCGGCCGGTTGCAAGTGGATTTAACCTGTAAGTCGCCCTGATCTTGCCGCCCTTTGCTTTGGCCGAGATGATCTTCAGCGCGGCCGGCTCCCTGATGACCGGCGGCGGCAGTTCATCGAGCGGGGCAAGCAGATGGGCTCTGTAGTCCGATCCGTAAGGCACGGTCGGCGTGCCGTCCAGATCCTGGATCAGGGCGAAATTTCGACAGCCCGGTCCGGGGTCGGACGGGGTGCCGGTCAGGTCCCACCAGGCCCAGGCCAGATACCCGATGCCGTGCTCATCGGCCCAGTTCAGATACCTGCTGGTGAACCCCGATTCGCAGTCGTTCTGGCCGACTTCGCCAGTCAGTACCGGCACGTCAGTGGCGAGAGTCGCGATCTCCTGGTTCCAGCAGCTCTGGACCCCGCAGGGCTTGCCCGGGTAGTTGTGGAAGCTGGCGATCATCTGGTCGTCGTTCGGTGCGTTCGCTTTCCAGCCACTGAGGTCGTTGGCGTAGTCGAGACCACCGAGAATCACCGGCTGTTCGGCACCGGTTTCGCGCACCGCAGCAACCAGTGATTTCATGCCGACGGTGGTGTAAGTCGAGCCATCGATGCGGGTTTCGGTGTCGGGCTGGTCCGGGGCCGTGCAGCCGCCATTCGCCCAGCAGTGCCAGGACTGCCTGAAAGCCCACTGGCTCCGGTCGGGGTCCCAGCGGGAGTGTGGCTCGTTGAACAGGTCGAACATGAGCGAAGGGTTGTCACGGAAGCTGGTGGCGACCGAAGACCAGAAGTTGTCCGAGCGCTCATCGGCCATCGGCCGCAGGCCGTCGGCAACAGTGCCGTTCTTCCCGGTCCAATGGAGGTCGAGGACCACGGCGATGTCTTCGTCGTTGAGGAATTCGACGAATGATTCGATCGCTCCCTGATAGCCGGCGGCGTTCGGGGTGAAGAGCAGCGAGTCGCTGATCGGCTGGTCGTCGTCACCCAGCCAGCAGTCCTGGTTGATCGGGATCCTGACCGTGTTGATGCCCCATTCCTTCATCACGGCGGCGGTTGACGGGGTCGCTCCAAAGTTCGAATACCCCCAGCCCTGGATGCAGGCATATTCGAAGCTGGGCCAGTTGACTCCACGCGGGATGAACTCCTCGCCCGTTGTTTCGTCGACGATCCTGCTGCCGTCGACCTTCAGGTCGGGCGGAGCGGCCATGGCCGGTCCAGCCGTGGCCATGAGCATCGCTGCCGCCACGGCCAGAACAAGGAACAGCTTTCCCGGCCACTTTGTCACCGGTCCATGGTATCCGGAGCCGACCGGTAGTCTTCCAAAGGTCTTGAACCCGCACGGAAACATGGATGGACGACGACCCAGGTTCTAGTCCCAGGCGCACCTTGACCTTCGTTCGGGGGGCGCGCTACTGATGGTCGAGCTTCTGCTCGTACTCCTTTCTGCCCTGCTGGTCCTTGCCTGCGGGGCATTTGTTGCGGCCGAATTCGCTTTCGTCACGGTCGATCGCACCGCGGTCGACAGGGACGTCGAAGCCGGTAACCGCAAGTCGCAGGGAGTCCAGTCCGCGCTTCGCAGCCTCTCGACTCAGCTGTCGGCAGCCCAGGTTGGCATCACGGTGACCAACCTGGCCATCTGTTTCATGGCGGAACCGGCGATCGCCGGGCTGATCGAAGGCCGCCTGAAATCGGTCGGAATTTCCGACGGCGCGGTCACCGGGGTGGCAGTCGCGATTG
>Ga0105046_10001537_pt1 | contig 35555 bp, 35 predicted proteins | sample MAT03_FD_78385 | JGI IMG/M metagenome (GOLD analysis project Ga0105046, IMG submission 78385) | Freshwater microbial communities from Lake Fryxell liftoff mats and glacier meltwater in Antarctica - MAT-03 (megahit assembly) | ecosystem: Environmental > Aquatic > Freshwater > Ice > Liftoff... | reverse complement strand
CCGTGCACGCCGAGCGTCAGCACAGCCCCGCGCAGCGCCCAGGTCTGGCTGCGCTCGCTGAGCTGCACGCCGAGCCCGCGCAGCAGCACGTCGCGCACGAAGATCGACGAGCCGCCGTGCAGCAGCGAGTCCCCGGTCGACATCGAGGCCGCCAGCACCGCCAGGCTGAAGCACACCAGCATCAGCTCGCTCGACGCCAGCTCGGGATGGTTGACCAGCCACAGCAGCACCCGCTCGTCGCGCGGCGCGCCCGGCAGCAGCAGCGCCGCGTAGCCGAGGAAGAACAGCGGGATCAGGAACAACAAGAAGGTCGGGTACACCACGGCGCTGTGCTGGACCAGCCGCGCGCTGCGGGCCGTGAAGCACTTCATGAACACCTGCGGCCACATCGTGAACCCGAGGATCGACAGCAACACCTCCGCGCTCCACTGAAAATCCGTGGTGCCCGCGCCCGGCCCTGGCAGCGTCAGATACGCGGGATGCTCCGCGATCACGCGGTCGAACATCGGCCCGATCCCCCCGAACAACTGCGTCGGGATCGCCACGCCGAGCCACCACACGACCACCAGCATCACCACGCCCTGCAGCACATTGGTCCAGCCGACCCCACGCATCCCGCCGAACACCACGTACAGCGTGACGACCGCGTAGACCACCGCCGCCCCCACCAAGGGGTGCCAGCCGAGCACCTGCTGCATCACCACGCCGGCGCCCTTGAACTGGATCACGATGTACGGGACAAACGCCAGCAGCGACGCCAGCCCCATCACCAGCGTCAGCAGCCGGCTGTCGTAGCGCTCCCCGAGGAACTCCGCCTGCGTCACCAGCCCCTCGCGCGCGCCGATCCGCCGCACCCGCGCCCCGAAGAAGAAGATCGGCACGAACGCCACGGCCCCGTAGGCGAGCGCGTAAAACGCGTCGGACCCCTTGGCGATCACCCGCTGCGGCGTCCCGAGCAGCGCGTACGCGCTAAACACCATCGCGCCCATCACGAAGTACATCAGCACCGGCCCGAACGACCGCTCGCCGGTGATAAAGTCCTCGCTGCCGCCGCTACCGCGCCGCCCGGCCCAGATCCCGAGCACCAGCGAGGCCGCGAGGTAGGCGAAGATCAGCGCGCTAGCCACGACCACGCCCCCCGCTACGGTCCCCGGCGCCCGGCTCTCCCGGGTCGTCCTCCGCGTCGATGACCCGCGCCAGATACAGCCAGGTCAGCGCCACCGCGTTGACCACGATCACCAGCAGCACGTACACCAGCGACCACGGCAGCCCCAGCACCCGCGGCTCGATCGCGTTCCCCAGCCACGGGTACAGCGGCCACACCAACAAGGCCGTGGTCGCCAGGAAGAACAGCGGCGCCACGCGGGCGATCGGGCGGGTCACCGGCCCGTCATACATCACCCGCCACGACGTGCCCAGCCTTCCAAAGCCGGGCCGCCTGGGCCAGACTTCGACGCGCATGAACTCTGCTCCCCGAAGTTCGCAGGTCGGCGTCGGCGAGCCCGCTCCCGACTTCACCCTGTTTGACCACAACGGCCAGCGCGTCACCCTCGGCGAGCTCGTGCGCACGCGCTGCGTGGTCCTCTACTTCTACCCGAAGGACGACACCCCCGGATGCACCGCCGAGGCGTGCAGCTTCCGCGACAGCTACGAGGTCTTCAAGGCCGCCGGCGCCGAGGTCCTCGGCATCAGCTCGGACGGCGTCCAGGCGCACGAGGCCTTCGTCGCCAAGTATCACCTGCCCTTCGTGCTAGTCAGCGACCCTGGCGGCAGCGTGCGCGCCCGCTACGGCGTCAAGCGCAGCCTCGGCCTCGTCGACGGTCGAGTCACCTTCGTGATCGACCGCGAGGGCCTCGTACGCCACGTCTTCTCGTCCCAGATCCGCCCGAAGCGACACGTCGACGAGGCATTGATGATCGTGAAGCAGCTCCAGCGCTGACCGGACGCAGTCCTCATCGGCCCGACGTGAGCGCGCATGCACCGCATGCCACACACGTCACAACAGGTCGGTCGCTCACGAGAACATGGATGAGAGGCGGTGGCACGACGCGCCGACCGGGCCCATGGTTGACCTGCGAACGAGCCTTCCGGATGCGGACCATGGGGTCCGTCGGAGGCCGGGCGCCGACGATGTCGGGCCGACAGTTCGCACAGGAGCCACCATGAGTCTACTTGCCAACATGGAACATCTGGCGGCGGCAAGCGGTGTCGTCGCGGTCACCATCGATTCGCCGCAGCACCCCCGGGCGTTCCGCGGGGTCGAGACCTGGTCTCCGGTGCTAGACGCCGCGCTAGGTCTGTTCGAGAAGACCGAAGAAGACACGATCCGCCTCGTCATCGGTCAACACACCATCATCGTACAGAAGGAGCACGGCCAGACCGTGGCCGTGGTCCTACCCACCGGCCACGCGATCGCCAAGAGCCTTCGCCGGATGATCCGCCGCCTCTCCAAGAAGGAGCGCGGTCCAGTCACTCCCCGTCCGGCAGTCGATGCCAGCGCGGGCCAAACCAACACCGCCACCGCCCCGCACTCCGAAGCCGCCTAAAACCGGCACTTCGCGCACAGCGGGCCTCCACATCACCAGAAGGCGGCGGCGGCTGCGCAGAGATGCGCGCCGCCGTTTGTCGTTCAGCGAGTCAGAGCGGGCTCGGGGCGCTGGTACAATCTCGCCCGTGCGTTGCCTCGTCCGTCCTCGTCGCTGGGCCGCGGCCCTGTGCATGGGCCTCGCGTACGCGCCCGGGGCCTGTGACCCCGGCGCAGATGCTGCCCCGCCGCTCGAGGTGGAGGTCACCGGGCCAGCGCCTCGCCGTGCCCACGACGACGACCCCACGCGCCGACCGGAGGACACCCGACCGGCCGACGCGATGACCTTTCACTTCATCGACATCGGCCAGGGCGACGCGACCCTGCTCGAGTTCCCGTGCGGCGCGATGCTCATCGACACCGGCGGCGAACAAAACGAATTGTTCGACAGCAACCGGGCGCTGCTCGCCTACCTCGATGCATTCTTCGCGCGAAGGGCCGATCTCGATCGCACCCTCGACCTCCTGCTCATCACCCACCCGCACATCGACCACAACCGATCCGCGATCGCGGTGCTCGAGCGCTACAAGGTCCGCGGCGTGATCGACAACGGTTCGGACGCGCCCCACAGCCACAACGACGGCACGGAAGACCCCGGCGCGACCCAGCAGATGGCGGTGCACCAATGGCTGAGGGATCACCCGCGCGAGCCAGCGATCGCGTACCAGGCCGTCGGCGCCAGCAATGTCCCCCCGGAGGGCCTCACAAGTGCGGTCGTCGATCCGATCGCCACCTGCGCAGCCTCGGGGATCGATCCGAAGGTCACCCTGCTGTGGGGCACCGTCACCGAGGACACCCGCACCTACGGTGATAATCCCAACAATCATAGCGTCGTCACCCGCGTCGACTTCGGCCGGTCGTCGGCCCTGTTCACGGGAGATCTCGAGCTCATCGGCCTCTCGCGCCTCGTCGGTCGCTACGAGACCCACCCCGAGCTGCTCGACGTCGACATTTATCAGGTCGGCCACCACGGCAGCAAAAACGCCACGGTCCACTACCAAATGGAGATGATGAGCCCGCGGGTCGCCGTCATCTCGATGGGACCCTACGAGCGCGACATCCCCTGGACCGCCCGCAAGTACGGTCACCCCAACATCATCGCCCTCGAGCACCTCGCCCACCCGCACCACGGCGTCCGCGCACGACGCACCCCGATCGAGGCCTGGGTCGGCCTCAAAGGCGCCTGGAAGGACGAGAAGAAGGAGGTCTTCGAGCGCCGCACCGTCGACCGGGCGATCTACGCGACCGGCTGGGACGGCACCGTCACGATCACCGCCAACACCAACGGCTGGCTCGACATCACCACGCTCGGCCGCTAGCCTCACGCCCGCATGGCCCACCAAGACCAAGAGAACGACCACGGCGTCGGCCAGGGCCACGTCCACGGCCCCGGCTGCACGCACGACCACGAGCACGCCGGCCCCCGCCCGTTCGTCCGCGACCAGCCCAAGACCGGCCGCAACGACCCGTGCCTGTGCAGCAGCGGCAAGAAGTTCAAGAAGTGCTGCGGCGTCGCATGACCAAGGTGGACCCGTGGGCTCGCGGGCTCAGACCTCGGTGACCGCGTCGCCCGGGGTGAACACCGCCACCGCCACGCCCTCGACGTGGACCCGGCCGCGACCGTCCCGCTTGGCCGCATAAAGACACGCGTCAGCCTCGGCGAACAGCACCGAGGTGTCCTCGTTGTCACGCGGCCACAGCGAGCCGCCGATGCTCAGCGAGATCCCCTGCTCGAGCGCCTGGGCGCCGATCCGGGTGGCGATCGCCACCGCCTGCTCCGCGCTGGTGTCCGTCACCAGCACCGCGAACTCGTCGCCGCCGAAGCGCGCCACGATGTCGTGCGCCCGCAAGGTCGAGCGCAGCAACACCCCCACCGACTGCAACAGCTCGTCCCCGGCCCTGTGCCCCTGATCGCGGTTTAACGCCTTGAAGTGGTCGAGGTCGAGCAGCAGCAGCGCGCACTGCGAGCCCAACCGCTGCGCCCGCGACTGCTCCTCCTGCATGCGCGTCTCGAACTCGCGGCGGTTGAACAGACCCGTGAGACCGTCGTGCCGCGCGAGCGTCTCGACGCTCTCGAGCAGGCGCAGGTTCTCCAGCACCAGCGCCGCCGCGTCGAGCAGGAAGCCGATGAAGCCGAGCGCCTCGCGCTCGAGCGGCGCCCCCGAGTAGCGGTTGTCCGCGACCACCACCCCGAGCGGCCGCCCGCGCAGCTTGATCGCGCTGACCAGGAACTCCTCGGGCGGCGCCAGGGCGGCGATCACCGGGCTTACCGGGGTCGCCCGCGTGAACACCAGCGGCGCGCTGGCGGCCAGCGCCGCCGCGATCTCGTCGCCATCGGCCGCGCCGGAAAGGTCACACTCGAGGCTGCGCACGAACTCCTCGAAGCGCGACTCGTCCGCGCCTGCGATCTGCTCGCCGATCAACGCCTCGAGGCTGCGGTCGTGCAGCGCCAGCACCTCGCGCTGCTTGTCGGCCTCCGCCGCGTCGAACGGCCCGATCGCCGAGTTGCCGACCAGCGCGCGCGCCTCCTCGTCGTAGACGAACAACGCCGCGCGGTCGAGCCCCAACGCCGCGCTCGAGGTCATGCCGAGCAAGGTGATCTGACGCAGCCGCTCGATGCTCGAGGTCTCGAGCATCGCCCGCGTCAGCCGACGCAGCGCATCTTGCCTCGGCGCCTCGCGAGCGAAGCGCTCGAGCGCCTCCGCCGCCTCGGCCGGGTCGAGCAGCTCCTGGGCGATCCGCAGCGCCAGCGGCACGTTGCCGGCGGCCAGATCCTCCGCGCCCAGCACCAACGAGCGACCCGCGTGCTCGAGCCGCACCCGCGGCGTCGCGCCCTCCGGAAGCTCGAGCACCTGGACCTCACCGAGCGCGGCCCCGTGACCGGCCAGGTTGCACAGTTGCAGCGCCATCGCCGGCAGGCTGGTCGCCCCCATCGGCAGCTCGACGATCAGTTGGACCGGGACCCCGAGCCGGCGAAACAACGCCCGCAGGTACGGCGGCACCGCGACGCCGCGGACCCGCTGCACCAGCTCAGGGAGCATTCCGGGGAAGCGTGCGTCCGGCGTCGGCAAGCCATGATGCTGGCTGGTGCCCGCGCAACCGTCAACGGCCGTCCGCGCGCGACCTTGCCCCTCTGCGCCGGCCCTCCGACCCAGTTGCGCACCCGTCCCGCCCCGCCTGCTGCATACCTGGCCGCGGGCAGCGGCCCCCGCTGGATCTCCGCGACCGTCCCCCGGCGACCGACCGCCCCATGGTGTCGCCGATCACCCGCGGGTCCGCCAGCGATCACGCGCATGGGGCGACGATCCAGCCCCCCGCGAACGTCCGCGCAGGCCCGACCGACATCATCATTGCCGGCGTGCTCGCGGCGAGCCACGACGCGGTGAAATCGTTTCCCTCGCACACGCGTTGGCCCCGGCGAGGCCCATGCACGAGCACCGATCATTGACCACGCGCCTGGTATCCTGCGTCCACCTGCTCCGCCTCGCACGCGCGGCCAGCTTCGCCGCGGCCGTCACGGGCGTCACCGCCTTCGTCATCGTCGACGTGCTGGCGGCCGAGCACGACGACCCTGGGCTGCTGACGATCACCGATGCGCCCGAGTTGTTGCCGACGCCCGCGCCCGCGCCCGTGCTGCTGGCCGCCGCGATCGTCGTGCCCGACGCGGTCGCCGTGCCCGAGCCGATCCCGGAGCCGGTCGCAAAGCCGAAGCAGAAGCGCAGCAAGAAGATCAAGTTCGGCCGCTTCGACAGCTACTGAGCCCGCCATGCTCCCGCTCCTGCTCGGCACCGGCATCTTCCTCGCATTGATGGCCGGCCTGTTCATCCCGCTCGAGGGCTGGGCCCCGCGTCGCGCCCTGCCGATCTCCGCGCCCACGATCGGCCTGTGCGTCGCCCTCCTGTTCGTCGACGTGCTGGCGATGGAGTACCTCGGCGGCGCCCTGCTCGACGCCCTCGCCGCGCTGCGCCCCGAGCCGACCGGAGCCGCCGGCCTGCGCATCGCCGCCACCCTCGTGCTCGCCGAGATCGCCGGCTACGCGATCCACCGCCTCATGCACCGCGTGCCGTGGTTGTGGCGCTTCCACGCCGTACACCACGCGCCCGAACACCTGCACTGGCTCGCGGCCTGGCGTCAACACCCGGTCGACTTCGTGATCCACGGCGTCGTCGTCGGCCTGCCAGGCGTGCTGCTCGGCGCCTCGCTCGCCGACTTCGTCTCCGTCGTCCTGCTGCGCAAGACCTACACCACCTTCCTGCACGCCAACCTCCGCTGGCGCCTGCGGGGCCTCGAGCGCTGGATCGCCACCCCCGACTACCACGCCCTCCATCACAGCCACGCCCCGCAGCACCGCGACCGCAACTTCGCCGGCATGCTCCCGGTGCTCGACCGCCTGTTTCACACCCACGCGAAGCTCGCCCGCTGAGCGCCGGCTTCCCAACTTGCGACCCACCGCGTTAGGCTGCCGCATGCGTCGCGTCCTCGTGTTCGGTGCCAGCTCTGCGATCGCCGCCGAGGTCATTGGTTTGTGGGCCGCCCGCGGTGATCTCCTGCACCTCGTCGCCCGCGATCCGCTCAAGCTCGCCGCCGTCGCCGCGCGCTGTCACGGCGCCGTCGGCGTGAGCACGGCGGTCGCCGACCTCTGCGATCTCGGTCGCGCCGCGGACCTGGTCGCCGACGGCGTCGCGGCGCTCGGCGGCGGCGTCGACCTCGTGCTCGTCGCCCACGGCGAGCTCGGGGACCAGCAGCGCAGCGAGCACGACTTCGCCGAGGCCGACCGGATCCTGCGGACCAACCTGACCTCCGTGATCGCCCTGCTGGTGCCGGTCGCCAATCAGCTCGAGTCGCAGCGATCCGGCGCGCTCGCGGTGATGACCTCGGTGGCCGGGGAGCGCGGTCGGCCGCGCAACTACACCTACGGGGCCGCCAAGGGCGCGCTCAACCTCTACTTGCAGGGCCTGCGCAGCCGGCTCTACCCGGCCGGCGTCCAGGTCACCACCCTCAAGCTCGGCCCGGTCGACACCCCGATGACCGCGACCCACGCCAAGAACGCGTTGTTTGCCAGCCCCACGCGGGTCGCCCGCGACATCGCGCGCGCGATCGATCGCGGGGCCGGCGAGGTGTTCGTGCCGTGGTACTGGGCGCTCGTCATGGCCGTCGTGCGCGGCACCCCCGAGCCGCTGTTCCAGCGCCTGCGCGCGCTGTCCGGGCGCTGACTCGCGGGTGGACATCCGCGGGCCCACCTCGCTATCTTGCGCGCGTGCCCGCCTGCTTCGCGCTGCTCGGCCTCTACATCCTCGTGTTCGTGCTGCACCTGATCGTGCCGGGCCGGTGGGTGACCGGCTACGTCCGCGACGAACACACCGGCGTGCTCCTGCGCTACCGCCTCAATGGACTGCGGGTCATGGCGATCGTCGTCGCGCTGTACCTGCTCGCGGGCGCGACCGGCCTGGTCGCCTGGGACGCCCTGTACCTGCACCGCTGGGCCAACCTCGCGACCGCCTGCGTGATCGGGCTCGCCTTCACCGCCGCGATCGTCTTGCCGGCGGCGCCGCGCGGGGGCCTGCTCGCCGACCTCTACCTCGGGCGCCGCGAGAACCCGCAACTGCTCGGCGGTCACGTCGACGCCAAGATGTTCCTCTATCTCATCGGCGCCGTCATGCTCGAGCTCAATCTGCTCAGCTTCGCCGCCCATCACCTCATGCTCTACCCCTCGGACCCCTCCCCGGGGGTCTTGCTGCACGTCCTCCTGTTCTCGTTCTTCCTCTGCGAATACCTGTACTTCGAGGAGGTCCACCTCTACACCTACGACTTCTTCGCCGAGCGCCTCGGCTTCAAGCTCGGCTGGGGCTGCCTGACCTTCTATGCGTTCTTTTACGCGGTCGGCCTGTGGTCGGTCGCCGACGCGCCCAACCCCCACACCCCGCTCCCGCTGCTGTGCGCCTGCGCCCTGCTGTTCTTTACCGGCTGGGCCCTGGCCCGCGGCGCCAACATGCAGAAGTTCTGGTTCAAGACAGACCCGCGGCGCCCCGCGTTCGGCGTGCTCGCCCCGGAGACCCTCGATTCGGACGGCCACCGCCTGCTCGTCAACGGCTTTTGGGGCCTCTCGCGGCACATCAATTACCTCGGTGAGATCACGATGGCCGTCGCGCTCGCGCTGTCCCTGGGATATCCCGGCACCCCCGGACCGTGGCTGTACCCGCTGTACTATCTCGGGTTGCTGCTGCCTCGCCAGCATTATGACGACCAGCGCTGCGCCGCCAAGTATGGCCCGCTGTGGACCGCCTACACCCGGCGCGTCCCGTATCGCATCATCCCCGGGGTCTACTGAGCCGCGCCGTCTGCGAGCCCATGATCGCCACCGCCACGCGCCGGGGCAGCAGCCGACCGAGCACGAACGCCGCGACCCGATTGACCAGGCCCGGGACCATCGTGGGCGCCCCGCCGAGCGCGTCCAGGGCCTCCTGCGCGACCGCCGCTGGCGCCATCGCCCGCGGCCCGTCCGCACCGCTCGTGCGCACGAACCCGGGCGTGCGCGTCGCCCCGGCGCAGCACACCAGCACGTCGACCCCCTGGGGTGCCAGCTCGTACCACAGCGCCTCGCCGAGCGAGAGGTTGAAGGCCTTGCTCGCGCCGTAGCTGGCGACGAAGGGCGAGCCCCAAAACCCGGTCAGCGACGACATCAGCAGGATGCCGCCGCGCCCGCGCCGGGCCAGCCGCGCGCCGAACACGTGCGCCGCGATCATCGGCCCGCGACAGTTGACGTCGAGCGTGCGCTGCTTGTCGGCGAGAGATTGCTCGAGGAAGGGTCCGACCTGCGAGTGCGCCGCGTTGTATACGCATAGCCCGACGTCGAGCCCCGCACACAGCGCCTCGAGTTGCGCCGCGAGGTCCACCGCGGCGAGGTCGATCGCCGCCGTGCGCACCTCGACCATGCCCCGCAGCGGCTCCGCCACCGACTCGAGCGCCTCGGCGCGGCGGGCCAGCAGCAGCAGGTTTAGACCACGCGCCGCGAGGACCCCGGCGAACGCCGCTCCGAGCCCCTCCGAGGCCCCGGCGACGACCGCCCAGGGCCCGTACCTGTCGACAAAGGCTGCCATGCGCGCCGCAGCTTACACGAGCGGCGAGGATCCATGATCAGGTGATCAGCCATTGACCTTGAGGGTGGCCGCCGCGTCGTGGCCGCAGATCGAGCTTGACGGGCTTCACACCATGGCGCCCGCGAGGTGGCGCTCGCGTGCGAACCCGGCGAGCGCAGGTGGGAGCGCGCCCGTGAGCAAGGCCTGCGCGACCAGCTCGCCGATCGCCGGCGCGAACTTGAAGCCGTGCCCCGAGAACCCGCCCGCGACCAGCACCCGTGGGTCACCTGCCAGGAAGTCGATCGCAAAGTCCCACGAGGGCGTGCAGGTGTAGAGACACACCGTCGACGCCACAAACGGCCCACGCGCCCGCGGGAGGTGCTCGGCGAGGAATGCATCGAGCGGCGTGAGGTCGCCAGGCCCGACCTCCCGGTCGACGAGCTCGGGGTCCTGCGCCATGTCGGCCTGCTCGCCCGCCGCCGTCACGTGACACGCGACCTTGAAACCATCGACCCCTTCGCGCGACCACGGGAATCCGTAGAAGAAACCACGCGGCCCGAACACACACCACACCGGCATCGCCGATAACTCGGCCCGCGCCCCCTCGTCCGGCCGCGTCCACGCCAGCACCCGCCGCACGACCTTGAGCCGCCCCGGCAAGAACTCGCTCAAGAGCCCCGGCAAATAGGCGCCAGCGGCCACGACCGCCAGGTCGCCGCGCACCCGCTCGCCCGACTCGAGCCGCGCACCCACGCCCGCCGCGTCGCGCACCAGCTCGACCACTTTGGTCTGGTGGCGCACGACCGCCCCGGCCGCCTCGGCCTCGCGGCGCAGCGCGTCCATGCACGGCCCCACGCGCAGGTACCCGGCCGCTGGCGTGTGGCAGGCGCGCCAGCCCGCGGGCACCGCGAACGGCCAGCGGCGCCGGGCCTCGCTCGCCTCGTACTCGCGAAACTCGACCTCGCTGGCGACGTTCGCCGCGATCGTGTCGCTATAGAATCCATCCTCAGGCGCCCCGATCTCGACCATGCCGGTGCGCACCAGCAACTGCTCACCTGTCCGTTCGGACAGCTCGTTCCACAGCCGCCCCGCCTCGCGCACGATCGGCACGTAGCCGGCTCCCTCGTGGTACGACTCGCGGATGATCCGGGTGTGGCCCCCGTGGCTGCCCTGCGCGTGTACGTGGCCGAAGCGCTCGAGCACCGTCACCCGCGCGCCGCGGCGGGCCAGCGCCCACGCGCTCGCCAGCCCGATCGTGCCGCCCCCGAGGACGATGACTTCGGGTCGCATCACTCCGCGTCGGAGGCGACGAAGTTATAGACCTCGGGACGCTCGAGCGGCGGCAAGGCGGACCGCTGGATCAGCAGGGTGCGCACCGCCCAGAGGTCACGAAACACCCGGTACTTGAGCGCCGTCTGGTCGAGATAATCGACGCCCGCCGAGCCGCCGGTGCCGGTGCGGCGACCGACCACGCGCTCGACCATCCGCGCGTGCCGCTGGCGAAAGATGACGAAGGACTGCTCGAGGTGGACGATGCCGTCGAGCACCTCGCGCGGCCAGGCCAGCAGCGGCAGCTCGCGATAGCTCTCGATGAACAGCAGCGCGGCCCGGATCCGCGACCATCGGCGGCGCTGCGCCGGCTCGGCGTCCTCGGCCGTGAGGAACGCCCGGGCGTTGATCTTCTCCTGGGCGTAGCGCGCCTCGAGGCGCTGGCGGTCGGCCTCCCCCGGGGCCGCGGCGACCGCGAGGTCGCGCGCCGACTCGAGCTCGAGCGCCTGCGCGGCGAGGTACGCCTCGATGAATTGGCTGACGCGGAGCTCGTCCTCGGCCTGCTCGGGCGTCGAGCCCTGGATCGGCGTGCGGTACAGCCACTCGCCGATCGCCTCGTGCAGCGTCGGGCGGTCGGTCAGGCGGGCGGCGACGCGGCGCGAGGCCGGCGAGTCGCGGCCGTCGGGGTACTTGAGCGCGCGCAGGTAGTCGTGGTCGGCGCCGAGCGGCAGGCGCTCCTCGATCTTCAGGCCGAGCAGGATCTCGATCTCCCGCAACTGCGCCGACTGAAACCCGCTGGCCGGGCTGAGCTTGTCGCGAAAGCCCAGGTAGTCGCGGGTCGTCATCGTCTCCATCAGCGAGAAGTGATGGGCGATCTGCTCGAACAACAGCGCGGTGCGGCGGATGCCGCGGACGCCGTTGGCGAGCTGCTGCTCGCGGACCTTCTCCTGCGCGAACAGGTCGCGCACGTGGACCAGCTCGCGCAGCGCCAGCTTGAACCACAGCTCGTCGATCTGGTGGATGACGATGAACATCACCTCGTCGTTGGCGAGCTCGGCGTCACTTTCGGCGATGCCCGTCTGTAGCGCGAGGATCTCCTCGATCTTGATATAGTCCCAATAGACCGTCGATTTGCCGCTGGCCATCGCGGGGCACGCTGCCACGCGACGCCCGACCCCGCAACGCCCCGGGGCGTGGTCGCCCGCACACCGCGGCGCCGCTTCGCCGTAAAACAGCGCCTCAGGCCGGGTACCACCACCGCGTCGCCGGACCGCCCGGCTCGCCTGGCAACGGCAGGTCGACCGCCAGCAGCTCCGCCGTGCTGACCACCGCGACGTGCGGCGCGCTGCGAAGCACCAGCGCCGCGAAGGCCGGGCGGGCGCCGGGCGAGGTCACCAGCATCGGCGGCTCCGGATGCTCACCCCGCAGATCCGCCAGCCAGCTCGCCCGCTCGCCCGGCGCGAGCGTCAGCGCCAGCCCACCCTCGCCGCTGCGCGTGCGCGCCAGCAGCTCGGCCTCGGCGTCGGGCTGCGGACGGACCCAGCGCACCGGACCCAGGCGAGCGTGCGCGCGGACCAGGTCGCGCAGCCACAGCCCGGCCAACTGTTCGCGCAGCAGCTCGCCCCAGCGCGACCGCTCGCTGGCGACCCGCAGGCGCGGCTCGGTGGCGACCACCTCGAGCAGCGCCGGCAACGGCGGCAGCGGCAGGCGCTCGCGCAGCAGCCCGCGACACAGCCCGAGCAGCTCCGGGGGCGTGAGCACCCGCAGCGCCTCGCGCACGACCGCGGGATGCCCGGTACGCGCCCGCTCGATCAAACCTTCAAGCTGTTGCAGGTCGAGCAGCGCCTCGGCCTGGCCCATGATCGCCCGGAAGCAGGCGACCACCACCGCGTCGGCCGACATCTCGCCGGACATGTCCCCGGGGACATGTTCCGAAGTACCTGTGGGATCTCGCAGGTCGTCCGGCGCGAGGCCGGCCAGAACGCGCGCGCCGAGGCGGACCTCGCTGCCCTCCCCGTGGCCCGCCGCGACCGCGACGATCGCCGGCAGGTCGATCCCGAGGGCCACCATGCAGCGCTCGCGCAGGGCCAGCAATGGCGGTCGCAGGGCCCGCAGCGCCTCCGGCGACGCGCCCGCCAGGCGCACCACGATCTGCGCCGCCGGCTCCTCGATCGGCCCCGCCTCGCGGCGCACCGCGAGCCACAAACCACCGCATACCAGCCCGAGCGCGGTCGCCAGGAACGCCAGCCTCGGCATCCCGGGCACCAGCGCGAGGCCGACTAGCAACGCCGCCGGGATCGCCAGCATCGCCGGCTCGAGCCACGCGAGCACCTGGGCCCGCGCGCCGACCTGGCGATCGACACGGGTCACCAGCACGCCCGCCGCGAGGCTGACCAGCAGCGCCGGGATCTGGGTCAGCAGCCCGTCACCGACCGTGAGCCGGCCGTAGAGCTCGAGGCTATCGCCGACCGACAACCCGTGACGCAGCGCGCCGACCATGACCCCGCCGATGAGGTTGATCGCCGTGATCGCCAGCCCCGCGATCGCGTCGCCGCGGACGAACCGGGCCGCGCCGTCCATCGCCCCGTAGAAGCTCGAGCGCTCGAGCACCCCGCTGCGCCGCCGCGAGGCCTCCTCCGCCGAGATGGCCCCCGCCCGCAGGTCGGCGTCGATCGCCGCCTGCTGCCCCGGCAGCCCGTCGAGCGCGAAGCGGGCCGCGACCTCGGCGACCCGCTCCGAGCCGCGCGCGATCACCAGAAATTGCACCGCCGTGATCACCGCGAACATCACCGCACCGACGACGATGTCGCCGCGGACCACCAGCCCCGCGAACGCGTCGACCACCCGGCCCGCGTCCGCCTGGCTCAAGATCAGCCGCGTGGTCGCGACGTTGAGCGCCAGCCGCGACAGCGTCACCAGCAACAACAGCGCCGGGAAGCTCAGGAACTCCGCGCTGCGCCGCACCGCCAGGCTGGCGACCAGCAGCAGCACCGCCGCCGCCAGGCTCAGCGACAGCAGCAGGTCGACCGCCACCGTCGGCAGCGGCACCAACATGCACGCCAGCATCGCGCACACCCACGCCGCCGGCACCAGCCGCGGCCAGCCGGCGAAGGCCAGGCGCAGCGCGTCGGCGGTGGTGCTGCGGCTCTCGACGGTCACCGGCGCACGCTAGCGGTCCGGGCCCGCGTCGCGCAAATTGCCGGCGAGAAGCCGACCCGCGTCAGCGAGGAGGCCGCCACGATCCGCCGAGACTCGCGACCGCTGGCGGCTGGATCGCGTCGTGATGCAGCTTGCCCAGCAATTGAAACAGGTTGAACGCGACGAGCGCAGCGAACGCCCCGAGCTTGCCCACCGTGCCGAACACCGGCGGCCACAGACAGGCCGCTGTACACGCCCCGGCGACCGCCAGCAGGCAGATTACCAGGCCCACGGTCAACCATAGGATGCGCGCCCGCCAGCGCCACGGGTCGAAGTCCGCGAGCACGAACGCGGCGTGTCCTTGCGCCTCCGGGACGCCGTGCCCCGCGAGCCAGATCGCGTCCCCGACCCGCAGCGGCAGCTCGAGCGTGCGCTCCCAGCCCGAAGCACGCGAGGCCGCCGGCAGCGCCGCCGCGAAGCTGTGCGCGTCGGGTCGGGCGGATGCCCGGGCCCGGGTCTCTGCACCGCACCACACCTCGGCCGGCGCCCCGGCGGCGATCTCCACCTCGCCCGTCGCCAGCTCGACGACCCCGCCGAACACCACCGACGCCCGGCTGCGGTCGTGCAACAAGATCGGCCCGCGACCGTTGGATCGCCCGACCTGCACCACCCTCCACGCCGCGATCGCCCCCTCAGGCCCCACGCCCGACCGCACCACCCCGCGCGCACCTGTCCCCGCGGACAGGAACCCATAGCGCCGCCGCAGCGCCGCGCACTCGCTCCATCCTGCCCCCGCGATCAGCAAGGTGTTGAGCCAGAACGCCGCCAGGGCGAAGGCGGCCATGAAGCTCGTGAAGTCCATCTCACACCGAGGCTCGCTCGCTCAATGATGCCTGCTCGATCGCCGAGGCTTGTTCGGCCTCGACGAGTCGCGCGCTGCGTGGGGCCAGCTTCGCCGGGCCTGCGACCCGCTCCGCCGCCGCGACGTCGCGCTGCGGCGGGCGCCCCCAGTGGAGCGCGTAGCGGCGCAGCAGATACAGCACCATGCTCGGCTCGTCGAGGCTCGGGTCGATCCGCGGCGCGACCTCGCGGCGATGCGCCGCCGCCAGCTCTGACCAGTGCAGGCCGGCCCGGTTGTGGTGGATCGTGTGATAGCCGTTGTTGCACATGATCCAGTTGAACGCGCGCCCGACGAAGTTACGGGAGTGGTTCCACTCGCTGGCAGTATCGGTGCGGTCGTGCTGGATGAGGTTGATGCGCAGGATGCAGCGCGCCCCGTAGAACTGCGGCAACACCAGGAAACACAGCGCCGGCCAGAAGTCGTACAGCAACAACGCCCCGGTGAGCCCGAACGCGATCACCGTCTCCGCGAGGTACTGGCGGCCAAAGCTCGCCTGCTTGGTGATCGCGGCCCAGCGCCCGACCCCGGCGAAGGTGTTGGGCCCGGCGATGTTCGGGAAGTGAATTAAATTGAGCAGGTTCCAGCGAAACCGGACGTGCTGCGGGTCGGCCCAGTCGGGCTGGCCGTCGTCGCCGAAGTGGTGGTGCACGAGGTTGTGTGACGGCACGTTGGCCGACGCCGGATACAGCGCGCCGAAGCTGAGCACGCACCGCCAGATCATGTTGAGCCGGTGACTGTGGAAGATGCCGCGATGCAGATGGTTGTGGATCACCACCGCGTTGAGGAAGCTGAGCAGGAACGCCGGCACCAGCACCAGCGGATGCCGGGCCGCGGGCACGAAGATCATCGCCATCAGCAGCGCCTGATACGCGACCACGATCCCGACCTGCCGCCACTCCGTGGGGTGACGCACGAGCCACGTGCTCCGCTCGCTACGCGCCTGCGCAAGCACCTGCGCACCGCCCTGCTGCACCGCCCTGCCCATCACGCGGCGACCATACACCGGCCCGCGCGGGCCCTCAACGTTCACATCGCGGGTCCGCTCCCCTCGTCGTGTGGGGAGAATCTCGACGCTGCGCCGGGCCCCGTGTTATTCGTCCGAACCGCGGCCACCGGGTCGCACGCCGCGAGGAAGCCCTTGACTACCCTTGTCTCAGGATTCGTACACAGCGTCACTGCCCAGCCTTCGGTGCAATACCGCAGGAACAAGTGGTTCTACTTCCTTTACGACGGTGGTTACCTCGCCGGCCTGATCGCGCTGGACGTGTGGCTGCTCGCCGCGCACCCGCAGCCGCTGGTCGGCGCGTGGAGCTGGTCGTACCTCGGCCTGCTGCCGCTGGTCATCTACGGCCACATCCTGCTCAACGTCTTCATCCACAACTGCTGCCACGGAAATTTTCCCCGCCCGATCAACCGCCTCATCGGTGAGATCGCCGGCCTCGTCGTCATCACCCGCTACGCCTCGTGGGAGATCATTCATCAGCGGCACCATCGCCACTCCGACGACCCCGAGAAGGACCCCCACCACGTCCTGCCCAGCTTCGTCCGCTTCCTCTACGAGACGATGCTCTTCAACGTCGAGCGCCAGCTGCAAAACCAGGCCTACGACCAGTTCGGCGACACCCCCGAGAACCGCAAGCGCGAGCGCATCCGGGCCGTCCTCAGCTTCGCTACCATGCTGCCGCTGCTGCTCGCCTGGTACCTGATCCTCGGGCCCTACGCGTTCTTCTTCCTGTTCGTGCCCGCCCAGGCCGTCGGCTGGGTCCAGGTCGCTCACTTCAATTGGGCCACGCATAACGCCTACTCGGAACCCGCGGACTACCGCCCCGTCAACCTCGACCACGGCCTGTACTGGCTCGGCAACCGCATCTGGTTCGGCCTCTACATGCACGGCAACCACCACAAGCGCGCCAACGTGTTCAACCCCGCGAAGATGGACGAGGTCATGGCGCGCCGCGCCGCCATGCGCTCCTGAGCGCGCCACGCCTTGAACTTCGTGGGCCCGGCGAACAAACCGGGGCCCAGTGGACCGGCCGCTACGTACCGGGACGGCCCTGTCCAGCCTCGCCGGCAAGTCATCACCTTCACCGCGTTCCGCGACCGGGCGACCGTGACATTCGCGCGCGCTGTCGCTAGACTCGGCTCGATCATGCGCGCGGCACTCCTGACACTCGCGAGCACCCTCCTGGCCTGCGGAGGTGAAGGCGGCCCGACGAGCTTCGGAGGCATGACCCAGCCCGGCGGCCCCCGGCGTCCTCGACCTCGGCCTTGAACGTGCGCTCCCCGTTAAACTTTGCGGACAGTACATCCCAGGCGTACGGGAAGTCCGCTGGCGTCAAGTCCGTGTCCGCGAGCTTCACGCCGTCGAGGTACAGGCGCACCTTCACCACGTCCGCGCTGGTCACGAGTTGCAGCTTGACCCGGCCCGCCTCGCTCATGTGGTCGGGATCCCCCATGAGATCCCCCGGGAAGCTCGCGTCGAACAGCTCGATCGTCGGCGGCGGGTTGACGTCACCCGAGCTTGACTCCGGGTCGGGGCCCGAGCTGGAGGGACTCGCTCCGGTGCTGTCCTGGTCCCCCGTCACGGTCTGCACGCCTGAGTCCGTCGATGTCGGCGGCGTCGGCGGCTCCCCCGTGGAGGATGTCGAGTTGCCATCTGTCTCGGTGGCGGTGATGGACACCAAGCCGTCGCCCTCGCTCAGCAACTGCTGGATGCACCCGCCTGGCGCGAGCAAACATAGGAGCAACATTATCGTAGTGTGGCTGCGCATCTCCTGGCCTCCTGGCGGCCGGATGAGATCCGGCTCGCAATCGCGCCCGCAGCGTACCGTAGTGCATGGCCACTCGCAAATCCGTTGTAGATAACTCTCATCTGTTTATAAGGTGCGACGGCACCTTACACATGCTGATAACTGTTGGCCAACCTCAACGCTATGGTCACATGATACGCGCACACTCGAAGCATGCTCGCCGCAGCGCCCGGGACCCGCCCGCTGTAAGATGACGCGATCGGCGGTGGTGGGTCATGCACATGTACACCGGGACACGCCGGCCGGACGCGAGGCTTCCTGATGATTGTGGACCACGGCTGCGGTCGCCGGCCTTGGGTTCACGCGACGACCGGCACGCCGGAGGCGGTGTCGTCGGCGAGGATCTCGAACGCGGCCCGATGCGCGCTACGCAGGCGCAGCTCGGGGCGACCGGCGCGGCGCAGGGTCAGCTCGACCTGCGCGAGCTTGCTGTTGAGGCAGGTCTTGCTGCCGCCGGGCGGGTTGGCGTAGCGCAGGCCGACGAAGCGATCTCGCGGCGCCGAGATCTTCGCCGCGATCTCGATGCCGCCTTGCTTCGTGCGCAGGTTCCATTCGAAGCCGGCCTGGGTCAGAGCCCACTGGCCCTGGGCGATCACGGCGCGGGCCAGCGAGTTGATCGCGTACTCCTCGCCGTCGATGCGCAGCACCATCAGCGTGAAGCGGGGTGACCACAGCGGCCCGACCTTGATCTGCGCGGTCGAGCACTCGAGGAAGCTGTCGGGTAAGCCGTCGAAGCCGGCGACCTGGGCCCAGGCGTAGCGGTCGGTGTGGCGGCGGCCCCAGTTGTGATTCTGGCTGCCGACCCAGCCCGCGATCGCGTGCACCTCGCCGTCGACGGAGATCGTGCCGCGGTAGCTCGCGTTCGGCGTGCCGACCAGCGCCTTGGCCTTCGGGAACCCGCCGTCGTACAGGTGCTCCGGCAGCAGCAGCAGCGGCGCCTCGTCGCCGCTGTACTCGAGGTCCCAGGCGATCGCGTGACCGGTGCTCGCGGCGGCGCCGGCCAGCCGGGCCTCGTTGAGGCGGGCCTCGCCGACCTGTACCGAGAGACATGTGCGATCGAAGCGGCAGTGCGCGACCGGCACCGCCGACTTCACCGCCGTCACCTTGCCGCGCTCACCGTCGAACCAGATCGCCCACAGCTCGCCGACCGCGTCGCGCGGGCGACCCTCGGGGCTGAAGATCGTGTAGCGGATCCAAAACCCGAGCGGACGCTCGGGATGGTTGGCCCGCTGGAAGTAGCTCTCGTAGTGCCCCGCCGGCCGCGCGGGGTCGTACCGGCACCGGTTCCAGGCGGACCGCGCGTCGTCCGTGGTCATGCTGGCACTGTCGCCTCGCCAGCGCGCGATGTCCATCTGCAACATCTCGGACATCTGCGACATCTGCGACATCTGCCGCCCCCCTACGGACCCTCGACGATGAACACCCCGCGCAGGTCCTCGGTCTGCGAGATCGCCGAGCCGCCGCCCTTGTCGCGGGCCGAGGTCGCCCGGAATTGGTAATACATCCCGGGGCTGAGCGCCGGGCCGGCGTACTTGACCTCGACCGTCTTGCTCCCCGACACGCCCGGGACCATCGCATCCTCCCAGACCAGCGCGCCGAACACGTCGAACACGCGGACGATGTAATAGTCCTCGCTCGAGTCGTCGGCGAAGATGAAGGTCGGCGTCGCGCTCACGACCTCCGGGTCCTCGGCGCCCGGGCTGGTGATCGCCAGCGCCTCGGTGACCTTGAAGCCCTCCGCGATCTCGGTGTCGCGGCCGGCCTCGACCGTGACCTCCTGCAGGCTCGTGCCGCCGATCGTCAGGTCCGGGTCGCGCACCAGATTATCGTTCTCGAAGGCCGCCAGCACCTTGTAGGTGCCCGCCGGCACTCCCGAGATCGCGAAGACGCCGCCGATGTCGGGGGCCAGCCCGGGGTCTGGCGCCCGTAGACCGAAGGGCACCGGGCCGCGCAGCAAGTTGGTGTTGAACACGCTCACCGGCACCAGCACCACGCTGGTCGCGCTGCCGCCGGGGGCGTTGACGATGCTCACCGAGCCGCTCACGCGCGCGAGGCCCTCGCCCTCCGCGGCCACCTCGAGGTCGATGCCGGTCAGGTCCGCGGCGGCGACCTCGATCGCGCGCGGGACGACCTCGAGGCCGCGGCGGTAGCCGTGCATGCTCGCAGCCCCGGCGCGCACGTTGAACACCGTGTACGCGCCGCTGCGATCGGAGACGCCGTAGCTGGCCGGCGTCTGGCCCTCGGCGACCACCAGCGTGCCCGACGGGTCAGCGCCCAGGACCTTGCCCGACACCGTGACGCCGCCGCGCTCGCCCATCGGCAGGCCGATCAGGCCGACCGTGGTCGAGGGGTTGTCGATCACGAAGGTGTCGAGGGCCTCGTCGAACACCGCGTCCGCGGCCGAGATCGGCAGCGCGACGCGGATCCCCGAGGGGAACGGCTGATAGTCGCGGGCGAAGCCCTGCAGCGTGTAATCGGCGTCCGGGGCGAGCTCGCCGTCGTTCGTCCGGGCCGCGCTGACCACCAGCTCGTAGCGACCCATCGCGTCGCTCACCGCGATCGTGCCGAGCGGCGCGCCGGTGCGGTCGAGCCCGTTGACGAGCGCGTCCGGCAGCGGCGTCTCGGTGATCGCGTCGACCACGACGCCGTGGATCCGCAGGGGCGCGGCGCACACGAAGGCGTCGGCGCCCGCGACCGACTCACACGCGAGGCCCTCCGCGCAGCCCCGGCGCTCCGGGTCCTTGGCGGCGGCGTCGAAGGTCGGGTCGCAGTCCTCTCCTTTGATACCCCCGCCGACATCGACCTCACGCGGCTGACATGCGAGCGATGCGAGCGATGCGAGCGATGCGACGGCGGTCCAGGCTGCGAGGCTCCGGCGGGTGCGGGCGGTGGCTTTGCGGATCATCTCGGCTTCGACCGCCGGGCGCACAGGTATTCCAAGTTCCGCGGACGCTGGTCAAGGGCCGGCACTCATGGCACTCCTGCGGCCGGTGCCGCCGCCCCTCGCCGTCCTCGCTGTCCTCGTCTCGCTGGCGGCGCCCCAGCTCGACCTGAGCGCGACGAGCGTCGATCCCGACGCGACCGTCACCGGCTTGCACGCCCGGGTCGGCCCTCTGGAGGACTGGAAGATCGGCGTCCACGACAGCGCCACACCGGGCACCGTGCAGGTCTCGCTGCAGAGCCCGGATGGCCGCCAGCAGGCGCGTCACGTGGCCCTGACCGGCGAGACCCACGAGGACCGCAGCCGCGAGCTGGCCGCGTCGATCGCCCTCGTCATCGAGCAATGGGACGATCCCCCCGAAGCCCGCGCCCCGGACCCAAAGCCCGCACCCACGCCACCGGCCGCGAGTCCCACGCTTCGCGGCTGGGTCGGCCTCGGCCCGCGGCTGGGCGTCGGTCCTGCCGTCGTCGAAGGCGGCCTCGACCTGCAAGCCGGCACCTGGCTGGTACGTGAACACCTGCAACCGCTCATCAGCCTCGGCTGGTCCGCGACCGGACGCGAGGGCCTCAGCCTCCATACCCTGCGGGCCGGCGCGGGCCTCGCAGCAGGCGCGCCGCTGCTGGCCGGACGGCTGTGGCTCGGCGGACATGCCCTGACGCACGCCGCCTGGACCCGCGTACACGACGCCCGCACCGCCACGGTCTGGGCCAGCAGCACCGAGCTCGGCGGACTGCTTCAGGTCCGCGGCGGACGCTGGCTGGTCGGCCTACGGACGGGCGTGGAGCTGTCCCTACCGCAGTTGCACGCGCGAGGCACCCGTACGCGCCTCGACCGCGGACCGGGCTTGTGGTTCCTCGGCCTCAACTTCGGCGTCGTCTTCGGCTGACGAAAAGTGTGCGCCAGTCGCATCGACTTCGTAATCCGGACCGGCGGCCCGGTCGATGGAGCAGTGAGCACCTCCGTTACACTCTCGCGGGCGATGGCGACCCAGGACGAGTACGCGGACGAGCCGCAGGTGCTCGCGGCGGCCCAGCGCGGCGACAAGACGGCGCAGTCGCAGATCTTCACCCGCTATCGCGAACGGGTCGCCCGCCAGTTGCTGCGCATGGTCGGCGACCCGATGGCCGTCGACGACCTCCTGCAAGAGGTGTTCATCGCCGCGTTCACGGCCTTGCCGCGGTTTCGCGGCGACGCCCAGCTCGCCACCTGGCTGTACGCCATCGCCACCAATCGCACCCGCAACTGGTGGGACTCACAACGCCGCCGCCGCCGTCGCGAGGACATCGCCGCCAACGCGCCGCCCGCGGAGGTCTCGACCCCGGAGGCCGACCTCGAGTCGCAGCAGCAGCGCGCCCGCTTCTACACCGCCCTCGGGCGGCTCCCCGACAAGCTGCGTGAGGCCTTCGTCGCCCGCGTGCTCGAGGGCATGAACCTCATCGAGGCCTCGGCCGCCCTCGAGGTCCCGATCAGCACGGTCTCCTACCGCACCCGTCGCGCCGAACAACTGCTCTGCGCCACCCTCGGCATCCCCTGGAGGGACTCATGAAGCCCGACCCGCACGCATCGCACCTGATCCACAGCCAGGAGCTCCGTCGCCTGGTCGCGCTCGCCCAGGACCAACCCCTGCCCGCCCTGCGCGTCGACACGGGGCGCCTCCACAAGGCCGTCGCCGCCGCGCGGCAGACCCGTAACCGCCGCTTCATGGCGATCGGCGGGCTCGCGCTGGCCGCCGGCCTCGCCGGCCTCGCGCTCGTGAACCTCGACACCTCCGGCAGATCGCAAACGACCAGTCCCCAAGGACATGTCGCGCAGGACATGTCCCCAGAGCCAGCCGCCGGACGCGCGCTCGCTCGCGGCGTACACGTCGCCCAGGGTGAGGACACCCCGAGCCCGACCGTGCTCGGCGCGTGGGAGGTCGGCCTGGCCCCGGGCCGCTACGAGGTCGTGGTCGACCCGCACCCTGGCCCCGAGCTGCTGCTCGCCCGCGCCGCTGGCGGCACCGTCGAGTTACACCACGGCCGCGTCGAGATCGTCGTCGCCGCCAGCTCGGCGCACGCGAGCCTGCGCGAGGGCGTCGCCACCTGGATCGCACCCGACGGCGCCCGCACCCCGCTGACCACTAAACCCGGCGCGACCGCTGCGAACACCGACCCCGAGCCGGCCGCTGCGTCCACCACCGACGAGACCGTCCGTGGGCTCGCGCGGCGGGCCGAGGCGCTGCTCACCGCCGGTCAGCGCGACGCTGCGATCGCCGTGTTCACCCGGATCACCACCGTGTACGCCGACGAGCCCGCGGCCCGCGGCGCCCTGCTCGACCTCGCCCCGCTGCTCAAGGCCGCCGGCCGCCTCGACGAGGCCCGCTGCGCCTACCTGCTCTACCTCGATCGTTATCCCGGCAAGGCCCAGCTCGCCGACGACGTTCGCAAGGCCCTCACCCGCCTCGGCGACGGCCCGGCCTGCGACGGCCTGCGTCCGCGCTAGACCTGGCGCTCCCGGGCCGGGCTAGCGACGCGCCTGTCGTCGGCCGCGCGGGTGCGCAGGCAAGGTACCGCGACACGAATGCCATCCGCGACGCCGCGGCCCCGACCTGTACCACCGCCGAACCAGGCCGTTATAGATCGCCGAGCTGCGCTGCATGCATCCAACGGCGAGCGATCGCTGATCACCAGGCACGCGTCAGGCCGCGCGCACGCGCGGCGCCGGGGGCTGCCGGTGGGGTCTCCCGCCTCCTTGTCGCCGTCCGCGTCGCCCTGATACGGTGGCGTTCGGCTGCGGGTACAGGGAAAAGGCGGGGTGGCATGATCGCACGGAGTCCTCGGGTTTGGCTGACAGCGCTGGTGCTCACCGCGTGCGGCGGCAATGGCGACGACACGGATGGCACGGACGCCAGCACCGGGGCCGCGACCACGCAGGCGCCGAGTACGGACCCGGCGCCGACCAGCGACCCGGTGACCAGCGCCGCGCCGACCGGCGAGACCGGCGAGGCCCCGACGACCGCCGGCCCCACCGGCGAGAGCACCTCGGCGAACACCGGGACGGATGAGACAGATGCCACGGATGTCACGGATGTCACGGGTGCCACCGGTACCGACGACACCGGCCCGCCGCCGGTGACGGCCGTGCCGGTGTTCATCGCCCAGGGTCACCACGGTCGGACCACGATCTCCTGCGACGACGGCAACACGTGGATCCACGACCGCTCGCTGGACGACAGCGTGCGCTGCTTCGAGGACGACCTCGACTGCGACCACGAGGCCGCCGCCGCGCGCGGCATCGCGTACGGCGACGGCGTATTCGTGCTGACCTGGGGGTGGGGCAAGCCGGGCACGCTGGTGCGCAGCGCGGACGCCGACAGCTTCGACATCGTGATGAGCGAGACCCCGACCTTCGCCGATGTCGCCTTCGGCGCGGGTCGCTTCGTCGCCAACAACGGCATGACGAAGCTCTCCGACGACCTCGGGCTGACCTGGGCCGACGGCGGGCCGCTCGACATCAACATGAACACGCGGTCCATCGAGTACATCCCGCACGGCGGCGGCGTATACATCGTCACCGGCGAGAGCGGCGATATGCGCACGATCGTCCGCAGCCCCGATGGCATCACCTGGGCCCCGGCCAGCCAGCGTCCGCCCGAATGTGGCACCTACGCGTACGGCATGGCCTACGGCGGCGACACCGTCATCCTCGCCAGCGGCGACGGCGGCATCTGCCGCTCGCAGGACGGCGGCGACACCTGGCAATACACCGCGGTCACCGATGGGTTCTCGTCGCCTCCGGTGTGGACCGGCGCCGAGTTCTATATCTACAGCGGCGCCACCCTGCATCACAGCCCCGACGGCGCGACCTGGATGAGCGAGGCCGTCGCGCCCGACAGCGTCCGGATCGGCGCGCTGGCTCGTAGCCCCGAGGGCACCTTCGTCGCCGCGAACGCCGGCTGGATGACCTGGTACGAGCAGCAGAGCTTTTATCGCAGCAGCGACGGCAAGGCCTGGGAGGTGCTCGCCCCGGGCACCTTCGTCGGCAGCCACCCGATCAACTTCATCAGCCACGGCGACGTGACCCCAGGAGCCGGATGCCCCGCACCATGACCCCTACCCTGCCCCGCGCATCCCTCATGCTCGCGCTGATGGTCGGCTGCTACGGCGGCGCCGACGGCGACGACGGCGACAGCAGCGGCTCGACCGCTGCCGACACCGCCGCCACGACGCCCACCGGTGCCGACGACGAGAGCGGCGCCGAGCCGACCGGCGGCGACCCGACCGGCGGCGAGCCTGCCAGCTGCGAGCCGCTGCGCTCGCCGCTGCGTCGCCTCAGCCGCACCGAGCTCGCCAACACCCTCACCGACCTGTTCCCGACGATCACGCTGCCGCAGATCGACCTGCCCGCCGACAAGCCCAAGGACCTGTTCGGCAACAGCGTCGACACCCAGGAGCCGACCGACGTCTACGTCGAGACCCACTGGCGCGCCACCGTCGACGTCGCCACGGCTGTCGCCGCCGATCTCCCGTCAGTCATGGGCTGCTCGCTGGCCGACGACGCCGCGCGCCAGACCTGCGCCGACACCTACGTGCCCGCGCTGCTGCGGCGCGCGTTTCGTCGCCCCGTCACCCAGGCCGAGGTCGACCGCTACCTCGCCGAATTCCTGCCGACCCAGTGGGGCGCGCACAGCTTCGACACCGCGATGAAGCTGCTCGTCACCGCCGTGCTCAACTCGCCGAGCTTCCTGTACCGCGCCGAGTTCGGGGCCACCGGCGCCGACGCGTCCGCGACCATGCCGCTGCGCGCCGAGGAGCTCGCCGTACGGCTGTCGTACTTCTTCTGGCAGACGATGCCCGACGAGACCCTCACGACCGCCGCCGGGTCGGGTGTGCTGGGCACCGCCGCGGGCCTCGAGGCCGAGGCCCGGCGCCTGCTCGCGGACCCGCGGGCCCGCGTCGCGGTCGCCGACTTTCACCGCCAGTGGCTCGGCCTCGACGGCCTCCAGGCGGTCCAGCGCGACGAGGCGCTGTTCCCCGCGTGGGACCCCGCGCTCGCCCCCGTGATGGCCGAGTCCCTGCGCCGCTACGTCGAGTACGCGTTCTGGGACGGTGAGGGCACGCTGAGCAGCCTGCTGCTCGACCCGATCGCATTCGCCAACGCCGCGCTTGCGCCGATCTACGGGGTCGAGGTCGCTGGCGACGAGCTCGCCCTGGTCTCGCTCGACGGCGCCCAGCGGGCCGGGCTGCTGACCCAGCCGGCGCTGATGGCCAGCATGGCCCACGAGAAGTTCGACGCGCCGATCAAGCGGGGCGTCTACGTGATCGACCGCTTCATGTGCGTCGGGCTCGGCGCACCGCCGCCGGACGTGCCCGACATCCCGCCCACCGACGCCAACGACGGCCCGAAGACGACCCGTCAGCGCATCGAGGAGACCCACGTGCAGGAGTCGTGCAAGAGCTGTCACACGCTCATCGACGGGGTCGGCTTCGCGTTCAACAACTACGACGCGATCGGTCAGTGGCGGATCACCGAAAACGGCCTGCCGATCGACGCCACCGGCGCGCTCATGGGCACCGCCGGCATCACGGCGGAATTCGACGGCGCCCTCGTGCTCTCGCAGCTGCTCGCCGACAGCCCGGAGGTCGAGCGCTGCCTCGGCCGCCAGGTGTTCCGCTTCGCCCAGGGCCGCCGCGAGGGCTCCAGCGACCTGTGTGCGCTCGACGAGGCGCTCGCCGCCGCCGCCGGCGACATGCGCGAGCTGATGGTCGCGCTGGTGCTCACCGACAACTTCCGCCAGCGCGCCGCGATCGAGGGAGAGTGACCATGACCCGCAACGCCCAGCTTTCTCGCCGTCATCTCCTGCAAGGCCTCGGCCTCGGTGCTTTGACCACCGCCGGTCTTTACGCCGGCCTCGGTCTCGGCCGTAGCCGCACCGCCATCGCGGCGCCCGGCGACATTCCGCGCCGCATCATTTTCTTCTACGGCGCCGGCATGCTGTACGACTTCTGGGAGCCGACCGCGAGCGTCGGCAAGCCGATGCCCGAGGAGTTCGACTTCCAGCTCGGCGAGCTGCACGCGCCGCTGCAACCGTTCAAGGACCGCGCGATCTACCTCGACGGGATCGGCATGGTCTCGGAGGAGGTCGACCTCGGCGCCAAGGGCAACGCGCACGTGCAAGGGGCCAAGCACGCGCTCGCCCCGTACGACAGCGCCGGCACCGACCTGCCCGGTGGCGCGTCGATCGACCAGTTCATCGCCAAGGCGCTCAACGAGCCCCAGGCCGTCACCCCGCACGCGTCGCTGATCTTGCAGGCCGCTGGCTGGACCAACGAGCTGAGCCTGTTCTCCGGGGCGGTCGCCAGCGGCCCCGGCGCGCTGGTGCCCGGCATCTGGGACCCCCGCGCCGCCTACGACAAGGTGTTCGGCAACTTCCAGAGCGGCGACGATCCGGTGGTGATCGACCAGTTGCGCGCGCAGCGAGCCGCCGTGTTCGGGCTCGCCGCCGACGACTTCGGCGGGCTCCAGTCGCGCGTCGGCACGACCGACGCCGCGCGCCTGCAGATCCACCTCGATCTCCTGCACGACCTCGAGGAGCGCCTCAAACTCCAAGACACCCTCACGTGCACGCCCCCGGAGGTGTTCGTCACCCCGCCGGGTAACTTCGAGAAGTACGAGGAATCCTACTTCGCCGGCAACTACAACCTCAGCGCCGACCTGCACAGCCGCCTGATCACGGCGTCGCTCGCCTGCGACCAGACCCGCGTCGTCACCTTCGAGCACCATTTTCCCGGCGACTCCGACTTCGGTTACACCGCCGGCCAGTTCGACACCACCGACGCGCACGACCTGGTCCACAAGGTCAACGACAAGAACTCGCCCCAATACCAGATCCCCGAGGCGGTCGCGTGCATCCGAAAAATGTGCACGATCGAGGCGCAGAAGCTCGCCAACCTGCTCGACATGCTCAGTAAAGTCCCGGAGTCCGACGGCAAGACCCTCCTCGATCACACCCTCGTGCTCTACTGCGGCCAGATCGGCTACGGCAGCCACGACCTCGCCCGCCTGCCCTGGGTCGTGATCGGCGACGCGGGCGGGTACTTCAAGACCGGACGCTACATCAAGTACGCGGCCAACCCGAACTCGACGCGCGGGCTGCCGCACAACAACCTGTATGTGTCGCTCGCCAACGCGATGGGGATCGCGATCGACAGCTTCGGCAACCCGGCCGCCTGCACCGGGCCGCTCGACCGCCTCACTGGTTAGGGCGCCCGCAGCTCGTAGGTCGGTCCGACGATGGTCGATTCCGGTAGCAGCGCCGCGAACACGGCGGCGGTGCCCGCGAAGGCCCAGCGCGCCTCACCGACGATCGCGGCCGCCTGGGCCGCGTCGATCGGGAGGGCGTCGAGGCGGGCGCGGATGTCTCGCTTGCACCGCTCGAGATCCGCGATCTGCGGGAAGTCGTAGAAGCCGAGGCCCGCGGTGCCGGGCGGCGGGTCCGCGGAGAGGCCGAGGATCCGGGCCGCGCCGCGCCGCAAGATCTGTCCGCCGGACAGGTCGCCGAGATAGCGGGTGTAGGCGTGCGCCACCAGCAACGCGGGCGCGGCGTCGGCGAGGCGATGCAGGCGCTCGGCGTAGGCGGCCGCGGCCGGCACGACCGGCGCGCCGCCGAGTGGGAGGCCGAAGCGCGTGAAGAGGTCGGCGGCGATCGCCGGGCCGCGCTCGAGCTCGGGCAGCGCGAGCGGTCCGACGACCGGGTGCCCGGCGTGTCGCCGCAGGCCCGACTCGAGCGCGTCGTAGATCGGCCACAGCGCGAGCAGATAGGCGGCGTAGCGCTCGCGCGTGAGCTGGCCGCGCAGGAGCGCGTGGACGAAGGCGCCGCGCTCGGCGAGGCGGTGCTCGGCGCGGGTCTCCTCGCGCAGGCGCGTCGCGAGGCCCGAGGTGTCGGCCGCGGCGGTCACAGCCGTGACACGATCTCCTGGGCCGAGGCGCCCTCCGCGACCCAGAACTGCGCGGAGTTAATGCGCTTCGACGACCCGATCAGGAACTTGCAATACTCCTCGCCCATCGAATAACACTGGATCTCGATGCCGCTGAGCTCGCGGCGGGCGAGGTGACCGAACACGGCGGCGAACATGCCGGCGTAATAGTGGCACACCACCTTGCCGACGTTGCCGAGGCTGCGCGCGACCGCTGAATCGTACAGGTCGATGAAGATGAGGCCCTCCTTGCGATGCGAGAGGTCGTAGCGCCACGCGCCCCAGCCCGCCGCCTGCAATGGCCACCACCAGGTCTCCAACATCATGCCGAACTTGGCCTCGCCGAGCTCCATGCCGAACTCGGCGGCGAAGCGGGTCGCAAACCCCGCGATGTCCTGGCGCCCCCACTCGAAGCCGCAGCGATACATGATCTCCGCCGCCGCGTCGCCGACCTCCTCCTCGAGCGCGACCTGGAAACCGACGATGAAATCCTCGGTCACCAGCATGGTGCGCTGCTTGAATGCATTGACCAGGCGGCCGGGCGCCTCGCGGCGCAGGAATTTGTGCGCCTCAAAATGGTTGTGCAGCACCGCGTCAGGCTGCGAAGGTTGAATGCTGACCCGGGGCAAATCCATCGTCCGTCAGCCTATGCGAGCTTCGTGGGTTGCCAGCGGATGGCCGGACTTGCGTTAACTCACTCAATGGCACCCCGCCATGCTGCCTTGTCGGACCGACGAACGCCAGGCAAGGTGGCCCGTAACATGAAACGCGTGGTTATCGAGGGCGTCGCCGACCCCGTCGACGTGACGACGAACCAGCGCCTCCTGGACGTGCTGGTCCGCACCGGCGTGCCCCTCACGATGGCCTGCGGCGGCAAGGGCCTGTGCGCGACCTGCCACGTCCATGTGGTCTCGGGCGGGCCACAGCTGTCCCCGCGGACCCCGCGCGAAACGCTGTCGCTGCGCATGCTGTCGGACCAGCGGCCCAATTCGCGGCTCGCCTGCCAGGCCAAGGTGCAAGGCGAGGGCATCACGGTCACGTTACCGAAGGGCAAATATCTGACCGCCACGCGCGAGTTGGAGGACCTGGTTGGGCGCCGCGCCGAGGAGCGCATCCTCCACCCGGTCGACGGCCGCGTGCTGATCGAGACCGGCAAGATCATCACCCGTTCTCGGATCCGGGAGCTCGGCCAGGTCGACGTCGACCTCGCCGAGATGCACACGCGTTCGCTGACCATGATCTAGTCGCCTGGCGCGTGAAATGTCGATTCGGGTTGGCGTATCGCGCCAGTCCGGTTTATTAGCCTGAGCTCAAGCAGATGGTCCACGAATCCTGGTTTGAAGCCCTGCGTCGTCGATGGTCCGCGCTGCTGCGCTGGATCTCCCGCCCGAAGTATACACATTCGCAGACCGCATTGTCACAGGCGCGCGACTATCCCTCCCCCGGGACGACGGCGACACCCGGGCCACCCGCAGCCGAATTGTCCGCGAGTCCGGCCCTTTTACTCGCTTCGTCATCCTCTTCACAGTCCGCATCCTCCGCATCTTCCGCATCTTCCGCATCTTCCGCATCTTCCGCATCTTCCGCATCTTCCGCATCGGTCATCGTGCGCGCGGCGACCGCGGCGAGCTCCGAGGTCATGGGGGTCATGGGGGTCATGGGGGTCATGGCGGCCCCGGCTGCCCGGGTCGCGCGCGTGGCAGAGCCCGTGCCGCCGGCCCGCGTCGTCGCGCTTGCGGCCGACAAGGCACCGACCGCCCGCGTCGTCGAGCCCGTGCAGGTCACCCCGCCACCCGTCCCCGGGCCGCCGGGGACCGCGATGCGGGACGCCGACCTCGACCAGCAGTCGGTGCGGATGTTCTTTAGCCGGATGCTGGCGGCCACGCCGGAGGGCCTGACGATCGACTTTACGCGCTGGGAGACGGCCTCGGTCGAGCGCTTCTTCCTGGCGATCACCTCGCCGGGCCTGATCCGCCGCCGCGAGGCGCCGACCACCGGCGACGAGCGCATGACCTTGCCGACCGCCTTCGATGGCTTCGAGTGGGACTGACCCGAGGAGAGCACCATGAATCACGAGATACAGACGATGTTGAGCGCGAGCGAGGGCCGCTACCCGACCCGCGCCGAGCAGGCGATCCTGCGCGACTGGGCGACCCGACTGGACGCCCGACTCGAGGCGGTCGAGGCGATCCGCACCGCCGAGGAGACGATCGTCGGCCAGGCCGTCGACGAGGTGCTGGCGACCTATCCCAACGTCGAGAAGCACTACAACGCCGTGCGCACCAGTTGCATCCGCGACCTCTCGCTGGTCCTGCGCTACGCAGCGCAGGCGATGCTGCGCGGCGACCCGCAATACCTCGAGGACAGCCTGCTGACCTGGATGGCGACGATCCTGCGCGGCGTCGGGCTCGCGCCGCAGTTCATCGAGGACTCCTACCGCGCGCTGGGCCGCGTCGCCGCCCGCGAGCTCCCGCCGCCGGTCGCCGAGCTGCTGCGACCCTACATCGAGCGCTGCGTCGTGGTCCTGCCCGGCCGCCCGGAGACCCCGTGAGCGAGCGCCGCAACCTCAACTACTTCACGGGCCCGGACTTCATGCGCCTCGACGTCAAGACGGGCGTGATACGCAGCCGCGGCGGCACCCGCATGATCGGGGTCAACGAGGACTTCCTGCGCGGCTTCGTGGCCGCCTGTGAGCACGAGACCGGCCCGGCGACGTCCCTGGTGCTGCGCCGCTGCGGCGAGTTCTTCGGGCGCCGGCTGGCACGCCGCTTCGAGGCGGAGCTCGGCCAGTACGCGGGGGCCTCGCTGCGCGACCGCAACATGGCGGAGTTCGACGCGCTGGTCCGCGACCTGTGGGACGGCTGCGGGCTCGGGCGCATCGAGATCGACTGGGATCGCGGTCAACACGGCTTCTTGCCGATCCGCCTGGCCGACAGCCCTATGCAGGACATCGGCCCCAGCGGCCACACCGGCGACGACATGTTCGCGGGGATCTTGTGTGGCTTCTTCGCCGGGTTTTGCGACGCCGACATGCGCTCGGTGCAGACCGGCGACCTGCGCCTCGGCGACAAGGAGGGCACCACCTTCATCGTCGCTATCGTCGAGATCGTGCGCCGCGTCGAGGGCATGCGCGCCAACAAACAACGTCACAGCGAGATCGTCGCGGCGCTGGCCGGCTAGGAGCGGGTTGGACGAGGAACTTCGCGCCCCACCGCCGACGGTCCTCGGCCGCTATGTCCTCGGCGAACGCCTCGCCGCCGGCTCGCTCGGCACCGTCGTCGCCGCCACCGATGCCCGCACCGGACGCGCCGTGGCCGTCAAGTTCTTCGACGGCGCCTCCGATAACTACGGCGCCTGGGTCGACGAGATGCGCCTCGCCGTCCGCCTCGCCCACCCGCACATCGCCGCCTGCATCGACGCCGGTCACGACGACGCCTGGGGCCTGTCCGTGCTGGTGTTCGCGCGCGCGATGGGCGGCTCGCTGCGCCGCGCCCTCGCCAGTCGCCGTGACCTGGACCCGCCCGCGCTCCACCGCCTGCTCGTCGAGATCGCCGCGGCGCTGGCACACGCGCACGCGCACGGGATCGTGCATCGCGACGTCAAGCCGGAGAACATCCTCGCGCTCGAGCGCCTCGGCGAGCCACCCTGGGCCCTGACCGACTTCGGCGCCGGCCGCTTCCTGCCGCGTGGCGCGGCCCTGCGCTCGCTCGCGGGCTCGACCGGCTACATCGCCCCGGAGGTGACGCTCGGGGCCGCCGACGCCAGCTCGGACCTGTACTCGCTCGGGGTCGTCGCGTTCGAGCTGTACACCGGCGACCGCGGCGACCTCGCGACGCGCACCGAGTTTCGCCTGCGCCACTGCGGCCACGGCGAAGGCCTCGCCGCGCTGATCGCCTGCCTGCTGGCGCCCGATCCCGGCGACCGCTTCCCCAGCAGCGCCGCGCTGGTCGCCGCCCTCGCTGCGGCGCCCGCCGGCTTCGACGTCGCGCGCACCCTCGACGGCGGCGCGTACCTGCTGGCCGGCGACGAAGTGCTACGCCGCTGCCCCGAGACCGGCCGCATGCGTGCGCTCGGCCGGGTCCCGCGCGCGCGTCGCTTCATCCACGAGCCCGACGAGGACGCCGTCATCGTCGCGGGCGACCGCCGCGTGGTCTGCCTCGACCCGCGACCGACCACTCTGCTCGCCAGTGACGAGAGCCTGGCGGCCTTCGTCGCGTCGCGCCGACACGCGGCGATCTGGCTGTTGCAGTCCGGGCAGGTCGTCCGCTCGGACCTCGCCGGCGAGTGCCAGCGATGGCGGGTGGAGCTGCCGATGCAGTGGCGGGCCGCGCTGGACCGCGACCGCCGGACCCCGCCGGTGCTCACTGGCCTGACGATCTCGCACGACCAGGCGCTGCTCGGCCTGCCAGGCTGCGCCCTGCTGCTGCTCGCCACCCGCATGGCGAACGGCCTCGAGCTCGCGCCGCTGCACGCCCCCGCCCCGCTCTACGCGCTCCGACGCCGCGGCCCCGAGCTGCTGATCCACTGCGGCGACGTCGGCTCGGCCAGCTTGCTGCGCCTCGAGGCCGCCGGCCTGCGCCTGCTCGAGCACCGCAGCTTGCCAGTCGACTGCGTCGGCGTGCCCGCGTGGCCGCACGCCCCGCAATTCACCGCGCTCGTCCAGACCGCAGGAGGCGACCATGTCTGAGCTGGAATGGTTACAGCGCACCCTGATCGAGCCGGGCCTGCTGGCCCCCGCCCGGCTCGAGGCCTGGCTGCGCGACTGGCCAAAGGAGACCTCGCTGCTGCGCCACCTGGTCGCCCTCGGCGTGCTCGACTCCACCGCCGCACGCGCGGTCGCGGCGGTCGTTCAAGGCTACGTACAAATGCCCCCCGCGACGGTGCTGCGCCTGTTTCGCGGCGTCGTGTCGGATGTCCCTGAGAACATGTCCCCGCGGACAGGTGAAGAGCCGCAGCCTGAGCCGGCCCCCGCGGCGACCCCTGCACCTGTCTCGAAGGACAGCAGCGAGGCCGCGGTGCCACCCGCCACGGCGCCGGCGCTCGACCGACCGAACTCCGCGGGCTCGAGCTCCCCGGCGATCCACGCCGCGGTCGACGCGGCGCTGAGCCCCGGGAGCGGCGTCGGCCCGCGCTGGCCGGCGGCGGGCGAACGCTTCGCGGGGCTCGAACTGCAACGGCTGCTCATCAGTGGCCCGGGCCACGCGATCTACCGGGCCCACCGCGGTGACCGGCGGGTCGTGCTCAAGCTGCTACGCAGCGGCGAGGCGGCCGCCCAGCGCACGGCCTACGCGCGACTAAACCACCCGGGGATCGTGCCGCTGCTGGCCGCCGGTACGATCGACGGCATCGGTTACCTCGTGTTCGACGACCACGCGAGCCTCGGCCTCGACGAGTACACCGCGCTGGCCGGACCGCTCGGCCCCGCACGCGTGCTCCGGATCGGCGTCACCGCGGCCGAGGCCCTCGCCACCGCGACCGCGGTCGGTGTGGTCCACGGCGACCTCTCGCCCGGACGGCTGCTGCTGTGCAACAGCGACGCGCGCGTCGAGCTGCTCGACTTCATGGCCCCGGTCCTCCATGACCCCGGCGAGCCCGCACCGGCCCACCGCGCCCCCGAGCAGCACGCCGGGGCCCCGGCGAGCCCGCGCTCCGACATGTACAGCCTCGGCGCCGCCCTCCACCTCGCCGCCACCGGTCGCCTCCCCACCGCCCCGGGCCTGGGCACCCCGCTGCCCGGCCTGCCACCCGCGCTCTCGGGCGTCATCGGCCTGCTGCTGCAACCACAACCCGAGCACCGTCCGGCCACCTGGTCCCAGGTGTTGGCGGCCCTGCTCGCCACCCGCGCGCTCGCGCCCGCATGATAACCTGACCTTCGGGACAGGAGGCGAGGAACCCCATGATCACCACCGACCTCGCGCATAACCTCGACCCGATCGACACCGGCCTGAAGATCGTGCTCGTCGCGATCGAGGCGTGGATCGCCAGGCACAGGCTCGCCCTCTGCCCATTGCCTGCCCAACTGCGCGCGCTGGTCGGCACCCACGCCGGCGCCGCCCTCCACCTCGACACCCGGCGCTGGCGCGGGACCGGCTTCGCCGCGCTCACCGTGGCGACGATCCGCGACGCGACCGGGCGTCTGCGCAGCGTGACGATCATCGGGCTGCCCGCCGCGGGCGTCCCCGGCCCGATCGTCGGCGTCGACCTGATCGGCCTCGGCGGCGCGCTCAGCCTGGTCGCCGTCGACCTCGCGCCGACCGACCTCGCCACCTGGGAGACCGACGCCGCCGCCTCGCTCGCAGAACTGCACGCCGCCGTCGCCGCCTCGGTGGTCCTGCGGCGCTGGCCGGACTTCGCCAGCGAGGTGTTCTCACCGCGTGCGCTGATCGCCGGGGTCCGTCGCGGCGCCGAGCTCGACGTGCTCACCGCGGTCGCCAGCTTCGTCGCCCGCATCCCCACACCGCCGATCGACCCCATCCCTGCCGGACGCGCCTCGGCGGCGCACGAACGCGTGACCGCGTGGTGCCGCGCCGAGCTGCGCAACCGTCGGGAGCACGACGCGCTGACCCGCCTGTTCGGCGCCGACCCGGCGACCGCCTACACCGACCTGCTGTTCGGCCCCGGTGCGCTCGGCCCGGACTATGCGGTCGTCACGCCCGCGAATTGACCCTCGAGGTAGCCCTCGATCGCTGCCGCGCGGGTGAGCGGGGCGCGGGCGATGTGCGAGCCGTCGCAGCCGAGCAGCCACGCCGCCAGGACCTGCTGCTCGCCCTCCGGGCCGGCGATCATCGCGGTCACGCCGGTCCCGGGAACGGCGGAAACGCGAACGTCGCCAGCGGTCACTCCTTCGTCATCGCGGTCACCGTCCCGGGGCCGGTCGCCGG
>Ga0105046_10001536_pt1 | contig 35562 bp, 29 predicted proteins | sample MAT03_FD_78385 | JGI IMG/M metagenome (GOLD analysis project Ga0105046, IMG submission 78385) | Freshwater microbial communities from Lake Fryxell liftoff mats and glacier meltwater in Antarctica - MAT-03 (megahit assembly) | ecosystem: Environmental > Aquatic > Freshwater > Ice > Liftoff... | reverse complement strand
GGCACTGCCCTCGTAGAGGCCGACGCGCACGTCCACGCCGCTGTCGCGCAGGTTGAGCGCGTGGGCGTGACCCTGCGAACCGTAGCCGATGATGGCGACCTTGCGGGCGCGGATGGGCGCCAGATCGGCGTCCTTGTCGTAGTAGATGACGGCCATGCGAAACGATCTCCTTGCAGTACGCGGAAGGCCGGCCCGAGGGCCGGCGCAGAAGGTCAGACGAATAGGTCAGACGGAGTAGGCGATGTCGGGTTGGGCTTCGTCGATGCGGCCGGCGGCAGGTTCGCCAGCTGTGGGCGCGGCGCCTTCGCCGCGGGCCATGGCCAGCAAGCCGGTGCGCGCCATCTCGAGCACGCCGTAGGGTTCGAGCACCTCGCGCAGGCGGTCGAGCTTGGCCGCGCCGCCCGTGAGTTCGAGTACGAGTGAGTCGTTCGACACGTCGATGATGCGCGCGCGGAACACGTCGGCCAGTTGGAAGATCTCGGGCCGCGTGCGGGCCGTCGTCGACACCTTGATGAGCGCCAGCTCGCGGATCACGTTGGGCCGGGCCGTGACGTTGTCCACCCGCAGCACGTTGACCAGTTTGTAGAGGTGCGCCTCGACGTGATGGGCGCCTTCGGCGTTGGTGTCGACCACGACGGTCATGCGCGAGACGCCGGCCGTCTCGGTGTGGCCGACCGTGAGCGATTCGATGTTGTAGGCCCGGCGGCGGAAGAGCGATGCCACGCGCGTCAGCACGCCCGGCTTGTTCTCCACGTGCACCACGAACGTGATCATTGGTCGGCTCCGGTTTCGGCCAGCACCGAGGGCCGGCGAATCATGGCGTCCAGGTCGGCGCCCGCAGGCACCATCGGATACACCGTGTCTTCCTGTTCCACGCGGAAGTCGATGACCACGGTGCCCTTGTGGGCGCGGGCAGCCTGCACGGCGGGAATCACGCTGGCGCGATCGGCGACGCGAGCCGCGGTGAGGCCGAAGGCCTCGGCCAGCTTCACGAAGTCGGGGCTCGAGAGCGGCGTGGCGGCGTAGCGGCGTTCGTAGAAGAACTCCTGCCACTGGCGCACCATGCCCAGGTAGCCGTTGTTGATTATGGCCACCTTGATCTCGATGCCTTCCTGGGCGATGGTCGCGAGTTCGCACATCGTCATCTGGAAGCCGCCGTCGCCCACCACCACCCACACCTCGGCGTCGGGACGCGCCACTTTGGCGCCAATCGCGGCCGGCAGGGCGAAGCCCATCGTGCCCAGGCCGCCCGAGGTGATAAGCGAGCGCGGCTGATCGTGGTGGTAGTACTGCGCTTCCCACATCTGGTGCTGGCCTACGTCGGTCACGACCACGGCCTTGCCGTCGGTTTCGCGCCACAGGTCGTGAATGACGTGCGCGGCGTAGAGATGGCCGCTGTCGGGCAGGTTCTTGATGTCGCGCACCGCGGCGTCGCCCTTGCCGGCGTCGATGTGCGCGCGCCAGATGGCATGGTCGCCCTTGGCCACCCGCGGTAGCAGCGCCGCGACGATCTGGCCCACGTCACCGACCAGGCCCACGTCGACCTTGATGTTCTTGTTGATCTCGGAGCGGTCGATCTCGACGTGGATCTTCCTGGCGTTGAGCGCGTAGGTCTTCACGTTGCCGGTCACGCGATCGTCGAAGCGCATGCCGAGCGCCACGAGCAGATCCGCTTCCTGGATGGCCTGATTCACCCACGCCTCGCCGTGCATGCCCATCATGCCCAGGTTGAGGGGATGGCTGGCCGGCACGCCGCCGATGCCGAGCAGGGTCATGGCAATCGGGATGTCGGTATGCTCGGCGAAGCGCCGCACGATCTCACTCGCGCCCGCGCCGATGATGCCGTTGCCGGCCAGGATGAGCGGGCGTTCGGCCGCCTGGATCAGCGCGATCGCCGCCTCGAGGTCGGTGTCTTTCGGCGCAAGATTCGGCCGGCCGGCGGGCGCCGCGGTGGCCTCGGGCCAGGTGAACTCGCACGACCTCTGCTGGCAGTCCTTGGTCATGTCGATGAGCACCGGCCCGGGCCGGCCCGAGCGGGCCACGTGGAAGGCCTCGCGCACGGTGGCGGCCACATCCTCGGGCTGCGTCAACAGGTAGTTGTGCTTGGTGATCGGCAGCGTGATGCCGGTGATGTCGCATTCCTGGAACGCGTCCGAGCCAATCAGCTTGCTGCCCACTTGGCCGGTGATGCAGACGATCGGCGACGAATCCATCATCGCGGTGGCGATGCCGGTCACCAGGTTGGTGGCGCCCGGACCGGAGGTGGCAATCGCCACGCCGACCTGGCCCGTCGCGCGCGCGTAACCGTCGGCCATGTGCGCCGCGCCCTGTTCGTGGCGTACCAGCACGTGTCGAATGGGGTAGTCGAGCATCGCGTCATAGGCGGGCAGAATGGCTCCGCCGGGATACCCGAATACGCAGGTGACGCCCTCGCGCACCAGCGATTCCCACAAGATCTGTGCTCCTGTCAGCTTCATGAGTGTCCTCTTCTAAGTAAGTTACGGTCTCCGTTCGCGCAAAGTCAAGCTTATTGATATCTTGTTTGCCATAAGCCATCATTACTCAAGCCTCGACGGCTAGCGTCGGACCTCGGCACAGTTGACCAAATCGCATGGCAATGCTCTGATCCATGCGTGGGTAGATCCCAGGAGGACACATGAATCGATTTCGCATGATGGCCGTCGCGGCCGGTCTCGCACTGGCAGCCGTGGTCACGTCGAGCGCCCAGCCAGCGCCCGCGCGCGCGCTGAGTGCCGTGGGCACGGCCAGCACTGAAGTGGGCGGCAAGTGGGTCAAGACCGAGAAGACCAGCACCTATGAGGGTGCCAAGTGGATTGACATCACCTACGGGCGGCCGCGGCTGCGCTACCGCGCGAACATCTTTGGCAGCGGCGCCGACTACGGCAAGGCGATCCTGGCGGGCGCGCCGATCTGGCGCGCGGGCGCCAACGTGTCCACGCGCATCAAGACCGAGACGGCCCTGATGATCGGCGGCAAGCACGTGATGCCCGGCGAGTACAGCATCTTCATCGACGCCAAGGACGGGAACTGGACGTTCGTGCTCTCGTCGTGGACCGCGCAGGCCAAGTTCGACAAGGCCGACAAGACTGCGCTGTGGGGCGCGTACGGCTACACGGCTGACAAGGACGTCGTGCGCGCGCCGATGACGTTGTCGGCGCTGCCCAACACCGTCGAGGAGCTCACCTGGAACTTCGTGGACATGAACGACAAGGGCGGCAAGCTGGCCATCATGTGGGAGAAGACCATGGCCACGCTGGCGTTCACGATCATGTAGTTCGACTGGTCGGCCCGGAGCGAGAGTGGGCGCGCCACTATACTGCGTGCCATGCAAAGTGCGGCAGACGCGTATCTCCGGCGGGGCCGCGTCCTGGCACTGCTGCTGGCCGGCGCCGTCGGCGCGCCCGCAGCCGCGCCGATGCGTACCGGGCAGGCGCCAGCGACGGCCACGGCGCTGGCGCTGCACGTCATCCAAGGCCCGGCTGCGCGGTCGCCAGTCGAGGGTTGGATCGTCGTTACCAGCGGCGTGGTGACCGCGCGCAAGTCCAATGGCCTGTTCCTGCAGTCGCCCGACGGCGCCGCCGACGCAGACCCGCGCACGTCCGAGGGGCTGTTCGTGTTCACGGGCAGTGGGCCCGCTGCCAACCTCACGCCCGGCACTCTCGTCCAGGTGACCGGTCGCGTCATCGAGTTCGTGCCCGCGGCCGACCCCGCGAGTCCGCCGCTCACCGAGATCGGCGAGGGACCGGTCTTCGAGGTACGTGGCGCCGGCATGACCCTCCCGGCGCCGGTCGAGATTCAGGCAGGCGATCTGTCGGCTCAGGGCGGACACGGGCAACTGGAGCAGCTCGAAGGCATGCGCGTGCGCGTGGCCGTGCTCACGGCCGTGTCGCCGACACTCGGCACCGTGAACGAAGCGAATGCGACGGCGACGTCGAGCGGCGTCTTCTACGGCGTGCTGCCAGAGGCCGGCCGGCCGTTTCGCGAGCCCGGCATCGACCTGCGGCAGGCGCTGCCCGCCGGCGCGCCGTGCTGCGTGCCACGGTTCGACGGCAACCCAGAGCGCCTGCGCATCGATAGTGACGCGCAGCCCGGCGCACCGGCGCTGAACGTGGCCAGCGGCGCGGTCGTGCGCAATCTCGTGGGCCCGCTCGACTATGGGTTGCGGGCCTACACGCTCCTGCCAGACCCTGGCGCGCCGAGCGTGACGCCGGCCGGCGAGGTGTCCGTCGTGCGTCCGGCGGCGGACGACGAGTTCGTCGTCGCGTCATTCAACCTGCAGAGGTTTTTCGACACGACCGACGATCCCGGGGTGAGCGATGCGGTGCTGACGTCGGCAGCCTATCAGTTGCGCCTGCGCAAGGCGTCGCTCTACATCCGCCGGCTGATGCTCCTGCCGGTCATTCTCGGCGTGCAGGAAGTGGAGAACCTCGCCACGTTGCAGGCGCTGGCCGCCACGCTCAACCGCGAGGCCCGAGACGCGCGCGAGCTCAAGCCGCGCTACCAGGCGTTTCTCGAGGAGGGCAATGATCCGGGCGGCATCGACGTGGGCTTCCTGGTCGACACCGCGCGCGTCGAGGTGCTGCAGGTGGCGCAAGAGGGCCTCGGCACGGTGTTTCGCAGCCCCACGAGCGGCCAGCTCGAGCGTCTCAACGACCGGCCGCCGCTGGTGCTGCGGGCGCGCGCGACCTTCCCGAACGATGCCCGCCCGTTGACCGTGGTCGTCAACCATCTGCGCTCACTCATCGACATCGACAGCCCCACGAGCGGTGCCCGCGTACGCGCCAAGCGCGCCGCGCAGGCCGAGTTCCTCGCCGAGCTCGTCAACCGTCGTCTCGCCGCTGATCAGAGCGAGCGCATCCTCGTCCTCGGGGATTTCAATGCCGGCACGTTCAGTGACGGCTATGTCGACGTCCTCGGCACCGTGCGAGGCGCACCCACGCCGCGTGATCGGGTGGTGGTCGCCACCCGCGACCTGCTCGACCCCGACCTGACGGATCTGGGCGCTCTGGCAGTCGCGTCCGAGCGCTACTCCTATGTGTTCGATGGCAGCGCCGAGGCCCTGGATCACCTGCTCGCGTCAGACGCCCTGCTGCCCTTTGTCACGGCGATGGCCCGCCCGCGTGGCAATGCCGACGCGCCCGAGACCTGGCGGTCCGACGGCGGCCGACCCGAACGGATCTCAGACCACGATCCGGCGCTCGTCTACATCTCGGTGCGCGACCAATGAGTGGCGTTGTTCTCGGCGAGCCGTCGGCTCGCAACACATCCAGGACACGCCGGCTCAGAACTCGACGCGCAGGCCGGCTGAGGGCAGCCGCGGAAACAGCGGCTCGGTGAAGCCGCTCACGAGACCGTTGGGACGAATCGAGCCGCCCGTGCGGCCGAGGTTGTCGCGGCCGAGCGCGTTCAGCACTTCGGCAAAGAGCGTGAGCCGTCGCGTGGACCAGTGGAACGTGCGGCTCGCGCGCAGGTCAAGGCGCGCGTAGGTGGGCAGCCGCACCTCGTTGCGGCGCGCCGACGGCGTGAGGGCGGTGACGGTGCCGCCCAGATACGCCGGGATCGGCATGTTGCTGCCGTAGCGGAACTTGGCGCCGATGTTCGTCCGAGCCCCCAGCCGATACGACGCGTAGGTGTTCATCTGGTGGCGCTGATCGAAGTCTGCCCAGTAGCGATCCCCGGTGCGCCGATCGGTCGCCCGGGTGGTGCCGTAGCCGTAGGACACCCAGCCCACGAGTCCGCGGGCGGCCGTGCGGCGCAGCGTGAACTCGACGCCGTGCGCCTCGACGTCGATCGCATTGAGCCAGAGATTCGTGGCCGCCGGGGTGCGGACCACGCCGTTCACGAGGCGGGGCAGCGGCGCGTCCTGCCGCAGCGTGCCCGCTTCGGCCCGATCATAGAGCGAGGCGCGCAGCCCGATGGTGGACGAGAGCGCGTAGTCGACCGAGACGTCGGCCGCCCGCGCCCGTTCCAGCCCCGGCGTCGGGCTGGTGCCGGGCGGCGGTAGGAGCGACAGGTCCGCGAGCTGCCAGGTCAGGCCGGCGCCGGTCGAGAACGACCATCGTGACGCCGGCGACCAGCGCGCCAGCAGCCACGGGGACGCGCTGCCGTGCCCGCCAGCCGACTCGCGGTCCACGCGTGTCCCCACGTCGACGGCGAGGGTCGAGTGCGGCGAGACCCGGGCGCGGCCGTAGGCGCCCACGCGCCACCGGCCGGGTGACCACCGGGCCATGGAGCGCAGCGCCGGCACGGTGAGGCCGGTGCCGCTGTACTGCCAGAAGGTGAACTGCGCCCGGTCGTGGTCCACGGCGACGCCGACGTCGGCGCTCAGCCATCCGCGCGGCGCGACCGTGACGTCTGCACGGTAGCCGGTCGTCTGTTCGGTGCCGCGCGCCAGCGTCTGCGCGAAGTCGCCGCGGTTCTCGTAGCGCAGGGCCGCCCAGGTAGCGCGCTGGGTGAGCACCAGGGCCTGGCCCAGGGTCGAGCGCCACGTGCCGATGACGAGCGCCGTCGAGGCATCCGCGACGGCGATGCCATTGGCGCTCCGCGTCTCATCAATTTCGCGGTAGCGCGACCGGCCCGCCACCGCCGCCAGCTGAAGCTGATGCCGGGGCGAGACGTCGAACGCGATCTTCGACTGCGCGTCGGCGAAGCCGAACTGCGAGTCTTCGGCGATGTCGAGTTGCGCGATCAGCCAGTCGATGTAGCTCTTGCGGACGCTTGCCAGCCAGGCGCCACGCCGCGCTCGTCCGAGCGGACCTTCGAGCACCGCCGACGCCCCCGTCCCCGAGAGGGCCCCGCTCAGGCGCACGGCGTCGCGCGACCCCTCGCGCAGCGCGCTCTGCACCCACGCGCCCGTGCGGTTGCCGTAGGGTTGTGGCGCGGCGCCCGAGGTGAGCCCGATCTCCGCCAGCACGTCGGCGTTCACCATGGTGACCGTGCCCGTGTCGTTGACGGCCCGTGGGCCGTGGACGAGCCAGGGCGCGGGCACGCCGTCCACCGCCAGACCCATCTGGCGGAAGTCACTGCCGCGCACCGAGAACTCCGCCCGGAAGTCATCGCCGGTTGCCACCCCCGGCATGGCCTGGATGGCGCGGAACGGATCGTCAGCGAGCACGCCGCGCAGTTCCTGGAGCTCCGCCGAGCGCAGACGGAATTCGACCGGCGCGGTCGTGCGCGCCGGCTGATCCCCGGCCCGAACGACGAGCGCTTCGGTATAGGCGCCAGCGCCTGGCGCGAGCGGCACCGTGAGGTCCACGGCGCCATTGGTCGTCACCTCGACGTCGCGACGGGCCAGTGCGTAGCCGACGAGCGACACCACCAGCGTGCGCGGGCCGGCGGGCACGCCGTCGAGAGTGAAGCGGCCCTCCGCATCTGTCGTCGTCCGACGGTCGGCGTGCTCGGCGATGACGAGCACACCGGCCAGCGGGTCGCCGGTCTCTGCATCGACCACGCGGCCCTGGATGGTGCCGGCACCGGCCAGGGGCGATGCCGGTTGCGCGTCGGCGAAGGGCGCCATCGCCACGGCCAGCAGCACGAGCCACGCCAGCCGTGCACACAGCCGGCCGGCGGTGTGCCCAGGCGCGGCGGCCGGCCGCCAGATGATGGGCCGCGCGGCCACCGTCGACATGTCGAAAGGATAGCCCGTTGAAGACGTCCGCGACCGGCACTGGCGGCCAAGGCGTACGGCCGTCCGGCTAGCCATCCGCCCGGTGGTCGGGGGGCGCCGCGTGGCTGACGCACACCTGTCACCTGTCCGAAGGTGCCTGAGGAAATGCTCTCAGTTGGCAGGTTCCGCTGTGCGAAGTTGAAGAGGTTGAACGCCTTGAGCGACAGCTTGAGGGAGCGGCTGCCGCCCAGCGACGGCGTCCACTGCATGGTGACGTCGGTGTTGAAGTACTTCGGGTTGTTGTCGAACCTGGTGATCGGGGCGAAGCCGAACAGCGCGCGCAGGCGGTTGGCCTCGTCGAGCGACAGTTCGCGCACGCTGTTGCGCGAGTAGCTCAGGCCGGGGCAGGCCACCGTGCGGCAAATCGACTCGTTGACCCAGTCGGTGGTCAGGCCGTCGAAAGCACGTAGTTGGCGCCGTACGACAGACGGCCGGTCATGCGCTTGCGCACATCGACAACCAGGCCCTTGTAGCGAATCTCGCCGTAGTTCGAATAGAAGCTGACGTTGGTGTATTGCGGATCGGGCCGCACCGCGCCATCGCCGTTGACGTTGGCCGAACCCGGTCGACCGGCGTTGGTGTTCTTGATGAACACGTGGTCGTAGCCGCGGTTGTAGACCAGGCTCACGTCCACGCCGAGGTCGCGCGTGAGCTCGCGACGGTAGCCGAGCTGGGTGTTCCAGTTCCACGGCGTCCGCAGGTTCTCGTCGATCACCGAGATGTTTGGCGGCGGAACGGTCGTCGTGCCGCCGGCGAAGGGGTCGGGCCACCGTGGGTTGTCGATCTGGATGCCGACCTTCTTGGGCGGTGTGAACCGGGCGTTGCCGATCACGTTGAGGATGACCTGGTCGTAGTAGATCCCCGTGCCGCCGTAGACCACCTGCGTCGTGCTGCCGCCGGGTAGCGCAGGCCGAGGTTCAGCGTCAGGCTCGGCGTCGGCCGCCAGTCGTCTTGCAGGTAGAAGCCGTAGATCTGGTTGGGCCGGGCGAGCGTCGAGTCGCCCTGGTTCTGCGTGAAGCGCATCGGCGTGCCGGCGACGAACGCGGCCAGGGTCGGAAACGTATAGGTGCCGCGGAAGTTCGAGTCGAAGAAGCTGTCGGACTCGAAGATCTTGATCTGTGTACCGGCCTTCACCGCGTGGTCGCCCGTCGGCGTGCCGAACCGTGTCCACGACAGGTTGTCGATCAACTGGTAGACCCAGTCGGTGCGGCCCTACGGATATCCGGCGTCTCCACCGAGCGCGAACCCGCCCGTGATCGTCACATTCGTCAGACCCGGATGCTGGGTCCGGAAGTCGCCGACGGTTTGTCCCACCTGCACGTACGACTCGTTGAGCAGGTCGTCGCCGAGACGCCGTTGCTGCTCTGCGCCCCGGGCGCGACCCGCAGCAGCGACTCGTAGTCGCGACCGATGAGCGGCAAGAGATCGATGGCCCCGCGATCGAGGCGCGACTCGAGTGCCGAGGTCGTCGTCTGCACCACCGGCACCTGGGCCGTGACCGTCACCGCCTCGGTCAGCGTGCTCAGGCTCAGCGAGAACGAGACCACGGCCTCGCTGCCGAGGGCCAGGGTCAGCCCCCGCCGCACGGCTGGTGCAAAGCCCGAGAGCTCGGCGCGGACGTCGTAGGTGCCCGGCGCGAGCGCGGCGAGCCGATAGGTGCCGACCACGTCGCTCACCGCCGACCGGGTCACACCCGTCGCGATGTTGATGGCCGTCACGATGGCGCCCGGCAACACCCCGCCCTGGACGTCGGTGATGGTGCCGATGGCCGTCGCGGTGTCGCGCTGGGCTCGAGCCTCGGCTGCGCACGTCAGGACCAGCACGCACGCCGCGAGCGAACGCAGGCATCTCGTCATGTCATCTTTCTCGAAGTCTTGCAACATGCTGGGAAGCATCCCGGCACGACGTGACGAATCCTCAGGAAACCGGCGTCGAGAAGAGCAGCCCGATCACGATGGCCACGCCGATCGAAATGCTCCAGCCGAGCAGCGCCAAGGCGATAGCGCGGGTCGTCGACCGGTAGTCGAGCGCCTGGCGGACGCCGATGGTCATCGCGACGACCATCCAGAGCGCCGTGACCGGCAGGACGAATGAGCGCGTGCCGCCGAACACTTCGAACGCGCGGAACATGCCGGGCGCGGCCGCGAACCCGAGCGTGCGCAGCACCTGGCCCAGATCGGCGCGCGTCGTCGACTCGGGCATCACGCGCGTGCCGAGGTAGTAGATGAGAGCCGCCCAGCTGGCCCAGGCGACGAGCGAGGCCGCCGTGCCATAGACGATGGTCCGCGCAGCGTCAGCGCCGATGCCGGCGTTGCCGATGCCGGCGCCGATGCTCGCGAGCACCACGACCAGCATGGCCTGGCGCGTCGCCGTTCGATCAGCTTCCACCTCTTCGAACGTCGTCGCATCGAGTGCAAGCACGCCTAGAACGCGACGGATGAAGGTGGTCATGGTGTCAGCATTCCTCGGCGAGGCGCTCGGGCGCAAGGGCGGGCATCGCCATCCGCCCGGTGGTGGGGGGAGCCTGTGCTCGCGGGCATGAAGCCCTTGGCCTCGAGCCGCTCCAGCGACGTATCGAGCGCGCCGCGCGCCACCGGCCACGCGAGACGCCCCACGCCCCAGCCTCACGCCCCCAGCCTCACGCCCCCAGCACCGCGACGCAGTCGTGCGTCCGCCCTGCGCGTTACTTCACCGTCGCAGGCGGCCGACGATGTCTGGTCGCCTGCTCGTATGCGTAGGCCAGGCCGAGCACCCTGCGGTCGTCCCACAGCCGGCCCAGGAACGACACGCCGACAGGATAGCGGTTGGCGAGATATCCGGCCGGCACGGTCACCTGGGGCAGCCCCGTGGCCGCGCTTTCCTCGCAGGTGCCGGGCTCGGTGCCGTAGCGTTCCGCGCCGCCCTCGTGGGTGTGCGGACGCGCCTGGTTGGCGGGGTAGAGCATGGCGTCGAGACGTTCGGCGTCCATCGCCGCCACGAGCAGCGCGCGGAAGCCCTCGCGGCCGGCGTAGAACTGCCGCGTGGCGGCCTCGAGCGCAGCGCCTTCGGGCACCGGCGCGAGCGCGCCTTCGAGGCGACGCTGGCCCACCGGCGCCATCTTCCCCGAGGCGATGAGTTCCTGGATGGTGAGCACGCGGTCGCCGGCTCTCGCGCCGCGTGACAAGTACGCCTCCCATGCGGCCTCGAGCGAGCCCGGCGCGCTGCCGCGGGCTGCGCTGTAGTTCGCGTCGTAGTCGGGAATCACCACGTCCACGACGGTGGCGCCGGCGGCGCGCAGCTCACGCACCACGCGGTCCATGGTGTCGGCCACTTCGCGTTCGCCGGTGATGCTCACGAACCGCTGCCGGAAGACGCCGATGCGCGCGCCCTCGAGCGTGGCCGCCGAGAGTCCGGCGGCAAACGACGGACCGGCATGGCCCGCCGCGTCGGCGGTGGCGGCGTCTGCGGGATCGGGGCCGGTGATGAGGTCCAGCGCCAGCGCGATGTCGCGCACGGTCTTGCCCATCGGCCCCACGGCGTCATTGAACGTGTTGAGCGGCATCACGCCGGCGCGGCTCGTGTAGCCGCGCGTCGTGCGAATCGTGGCCAGCGACGCGAAGCCGCTCGGGTTCGAGAGCGAGTTGCAGGTGTCGGTGCCGAAGCCGAGCGCCGCCAGGCTGGTGGCCACGGCCGTGGCGCTGCCGCCGCTCGAGCCGGCGGTGCTCAGCGACGGGTCGTAGGCGTTGCCCACGGTGCCGCCCACCGAGCTGATGCCGAAATCGCCGAACGGGAACTCATCCAGATTCGCCTTGCCGAGAATCACGGCGCCCCCGGCCTTCATGCCCGCAGCCACGCGCGAGTCGATGCGCGGGCGATGATCCGCGAGCGCGAGGGCCCCGCCAGTCGTGGGCAGCTCGGTCGTGTCGATGTTGTCCTTCAGCACGATCGGCACGCCGTGATACGGGCCCAGCCCGCGCCCCGCGGCTCGGGCGACGTCGCGGGCCCGCGCGTCGGCGATCGCCCGCGGGCTCAGCGCCAGAATCGCCTTGAAGGCTGGCCCATTGCGATCGTAGAGCGTGGCGCGCGTGAGGTAGTCGCGCACGATGTCCTCGCTCGTGACGACCCCATTCGTCATCGCCGCCTGCAGCTCCATCACCGCCTTCTCGAATACCGAGAACGGCACGGGCGCCGGCGCCGCCGGTAGCGTCCAGTTCACGATCGCGGCGCGCTGGCGCGGCGTGAGGCCGCGCAGATCGGGTGCTGCCACCAGGCGCTGCGCCTCGGCCGTCACGCGGGCAATCTCGCTGCCCGGCGCAGCCACGCGGGCGTCGGCGGCCGTGTATTCCGGCTCGCTCCAATTCGACAGCAGGGCGTCCTTCCGCGTGATCGGGTAGCCGCCGCGCGGATCGTAGACCTCGCTCACGCCCTTCACCACGAAGGTCATGAGTGCGGCCGTCTGGCCGGGGCGCAGCGTGATGGTGTAGACGTAGCCCACGTGCGCGCTGTCGAAGCCAGGGTAGGCGTCGCTGAAAGGATTGGCGTACATGTCGCCCACGCGCGCGCGCAGCGCCGGCACCGTGCCCAGCACGTGCGCGGATGGCCCGTGGCCCGACGGGCCCAGCCGCGGATCGGCCACCCCGCGCGCGTTCTGCATCATGGTCACGAACGTATCGGCTGCGTCGATGCGCGCATCGCCGCTCGAGGTCGCCGCCACCGTGGCCCGTCCGCCGTCGTCGTAGGCACCGGTGGCGCCGCCCCAGGCCACCTGCACCACGCGCGGCTCGGTGGTGGCGTTGTAGACCGTGTCCAGGTAACGCAGGTAGTTCGTGTCCTTCGGCGCGAAGATCGACCGCGCCACGACCACGCCGTCGTGCACCACGGGCGTGATGCTGTCGAAGCGCTCGCCGTCGCGCGCCAGGCCGAAACCGCGAAGGTAGTGGTTGGTTACGGTGGGCGCCGCGCTCGTCGCGTGGCGCACCTGCAGCTTCAGGTAGCCGAAGCCGTTGAAGGGATTGGCGCGTCCGCCGGTGGCGATGCCGCCGCTGTCCTGCGCCCAGGGCGACGTGTCCTGGATGTCCCAGAACTGGCCGTCGGCCGAGGGCAGCGGGGTGACGGCCGAGGCGGGCACGAGCGCGAGCGCGGCCAGGGCCACGGCGGCGCAGACGAGGCGCAAGGAACGCATGCGCGGGAGTCTACCAGCACGATAAGATCGGAGGGTCCCAACATGGTTCGTCCGCCGGCAACGGCGCATTCGGAGGAAGAGACGTGAGACCTAGTCGCTTTGCCCAGAAGGCCGCCCCGTTCGTGATCGCGGCTGCCTTGACCGCCGCCTGTGGCGGCACCACCCCGCCTGCGGCTCCGGCCGCCGCCGAGAAGAAGGTCGTGCCCACCGAAGTGGGCGAGATGTCGCCCGAGGAAGCGGGCGGCATGGCCCCGATCGCCGAGACGCCGGCGGCTTCGACGGCGCCGCACGGCGGCACGGTGCTGAAGCTCGGCGCCACCGCCAGTCTGGAATTCGTGCACGACCCGTCGAGCGGTCTGCTCACGGCCTACGTGCTCGACGGCGCGTCCACCAAGACCCTGCGCATTCCGGCCAAGGCCATCGACCTGCAGATCACGTTGCCGGTTGGCGCCAAGGTCGACGTGAGCCTGACCTCCACTGCCAACGGCCTTACCGGCGACGCCGTCGGCAACTCGTCGCAGTTCGGCGGCACGCAGGCCGCGCTCAAGGGCGTGACCGTGTTCTCCGGCGTGGTGAAGGCGCTCAGCGCGGGCGGCCAGACCTACAGCAACGTCGCCTTCGACTACCCCCAGCACTAATCAAGCGAAGCGGAGCCGGACCGAAGGGCCCTCGGCTCCGCTTCGCTTGCACAGCGTTTCCTGGCCCCGCTCCGCGGGGCGCCGCGCTCGAACCGGATGCCGCCGGCGGACACGGGTGCAACCCTCTGGCTTCCGGCGCCATCTATGTCGCGGATGACGCCGCTCGCAAACGACCTCCGCCTGGCGCTGCGCGGTCTGCGCCGCAGTCCCCTTTTTGCCGTAGTCGCGGTGCTCTCCCTCGCCCTTGGCATCGGCGCCAACACCGCCATCTACACGCTCATCGACCAGATTCTGCTGCGCAAGCTGCCCGTGCGCGCCCCCGACGAGCTGGTGATGCTCTACCAGCAGGGCCCGCATGCCGGCAGCAACAGGGGCTCGCGGATGCACTCGTATCCGATGTATCGCGAGTTCCAGAAGCGCGCGGAGCCCCTGGCTGAGGTGCTGGCGCGGCGCCTGGTCGAAACCTCCGTCACAATCGACGGCCAGACCGAGCGCCTCGCGGCCGAGCTGGTCTCTGGCAACTACTTCTCGCTGCTCGGCGTGACGCCCGCGCTCGGTCGCGTGTTCAGCTCGCAGGAAGACGACCGCATCTTCCAAGGCCATCCTGTGGTCGTCATCAGCCACGAGTACTGGCTGCGCCGGTTCGCCGGTGACCCGTCGGCGGTGGACACGAAGATTCTGGTCAACAACTACCCGATGACCATCGTGGGGGTGTCGGCCGCGGGTTTTGCCGGTCTCGACCCCACGCGCTCCCCGCAACTGCGCGTGCCGATCCTGATGCAGCCGGTGATTGCGCCCGAGTGGACCTGGCTGAAGATGGACGACGAACGCACGCGTTGGGTGCAGGTGTTCGGCCGGCTCGAGCCCGGCTATACGGTGACCACGGCGCAGGGGCCCCTGCAGGGCCTGTTCCGGCAGATTCGCGAGCACGAGATGACGCTGCCGGGCGCCAAGAACTTCACGCCCTACATCCGCGAGCAGTTCATGACGGGCACGCTCACGGTGGCGCCGGCCGCGATGGGCTACTCTTCGCTGCGCAACGACTTCTCTACACCGCTCCTCGTGCTCATGAGCATGGTCGGGCTGGTGCTGCTCATCGCCTGCGCGAACGTGGCCAATCTGCTCATCGCGCGCGGCTTCATGCGGCAGAAGGAAATTGCCGTGCGGCTGTCGCTCGGCGCCACCCGCCGGCAGCTCGTGCGCCAGTTGCTGACCGAGAGCCTGCTGCTGGCCCTCGCGGGGGGAGCGGCAGGCCTGGTGCTGGCGTCGTTCATGACCCGCACGTTGCTGGCGTTGATTCCGGTGGAAGGCGCACCGCTGCTCGTGAGCCCCGCGCCCGATGCGCGCATTCTGGCCTTCACGTTCACGCTCACGCTCGTGACCGGCGTGGTCTTCGGCCTGTTGCCGGCGCAGCGCGCCAGCCGCCCCGATACGTGGAGCACGCTCAAAGACACCGTGGGTGCCGTGGCCGGCTCCGGCGGGTCGCTGTTCCTGCGCAAGAGCCTCGTGGCTGCGCAGGTGGCGCTCAGCTTCCTGCTGCTCTTCGGCGCTGGGCTGTTCGTGCAGAGCCTGCAGAACCTCAAGGGCACCGATACGGGTGTGGCGCTCGACAACCTGCTCACCTTCCAGTTGTCGCCGGCACTGAGCGGCTACGACGACGGGCGCACGGGCACGCTCTACGCGCAACTACGCGAACGCCTGCTCGCCTCGCCCGGCATTGCGTCGGCGGCGTGGGCCACCGTGCCGATTCTGAGCGGCGACGAGTGGGACAGCACCATGTCGGTCGAGGGCCACCAGGCGAAAGACGGCGAAGACATGCAGGCCTACATGAACATGCTGTCGCCGGGCTACTTCACCACCATGAAGATCCCACTGCTCGAGGGTCGCGACATCCGCCCGGGCGACGAGGCCGAGAAGACGCGCGTGGCGGTCGTGAACAAGCGCTTCGCCGATCACTTCTTCCCGGGCAAGAGCGCCGTCGGCCGGCATCTCAAGTTCGGCGATCGGCCTGGCACCACGCTCGACATCGAGATCGTGGGCGTGGCCGCCGACTCGCTCTACGGAGGGCCGCGCGAGGGCGTGCGCCGGCAGGTCTTCATTCCGAGCTGGGGCAAGAACGGCGCCACCTACTACGTGCGCACGCAGAACGCGTCGGCCAGCGCCTTCACGCAGATCCGTGGTGAGCTGCGCACGCTCGATGCCGGCATCCCGGTCTACGCGATGAAGACGGTGGAGGGGCAGCTCGACGAGACGCTGCTCACCGATCGCCTGATTGCCATGCTCTCGGCCGGCTTCGGCCTGCTCGCCACGGTGCTGGCGTCGGTGGGGCTCTACGGCGTGATGGCGTTCGTGGTGGCGCGCCGCCGCCGCGAGATGGGCTTGCGTCTGGCGCTCGGCGCCGATCCCAGCCACGTGGTGTGGCTGGTGATGAAGGAAGTGCTGCTGCTGCTCGGCATCGGCCTCGCCGTGGGCGTGCCGGCCGCGGTGGGGCTGGGCCGGCTCGTGTCGTCGCAGCTCTACGGGATTCAGCCGAACGACCCGTGGATGGCGCTGGCCACGGCCGCCGTGTTGGCATTCGTGTCGGCGGTGGCTGGGTTCATTCCGGCGCACCGGGCGAGCCGCATCGACCCGAATCTGGCGCTGCGCTACGAGTAGCCAGCGGGAGCCGGGCGCCGCCGCGCCACGAGTATGGCCGCCAGCAGGATGACGAGCCCGCCGCCGAACAGGACCGGCACGACTCGCCGAATCTCTCCTGGGATGCTGAGGAAGTCGGGGAGACCGGTCTGCCAGAACACCCAGTGCGCACCAAGTTGCGATGCCAACGTCTGACTGCCCGTCACCAACACCACCATGCCGTCGCCCGTATCCGGATTGACGCGTACCGCGGCGCTGATGGCCGGCTCATTCGTGCCGTCGTGGCCGAAGACGAAGGCGCCGCTCGCCGCCGGCGCATACAGCATGGTTCCCAACCCCCAGATGTCGATGCCCTGCGATTTCGCCTGGGGCGTGCGCACGGCGTCGATTGTGACCTGCGCCAGCGGCTTGTCGGTTACCGCGGGCAACTGCGCCAGCGCGAATCCCACCATGTCGCCTGCAGACGTCGTGAATGAGGTTGCCGCCTTCGAGGCATAGCGGTAGACGGGAGCCGGGCGGCCCTCCTGGTCGTAGGATTTCGCAGCGTTCTTCACGCCGGCGTCGCCATAGCCGGAGCGGGTCATGCGTAGAGGCTGAAAGATGGCCTGCTGCATGAAGGCCTCGAAGGGTTGCCCGGAGACTTCCTCGACCAACAACTCGAGCATCAGATAGCCGCCCCCGGAGTAGCGCCACGCGCTCCCGGGTTCGATGCCGACGGCGATGGCTACCGGCTGGCCCGACGACGCCCGTGGATTCGACAACGACTGCTCCAACGTCGGCAGCGCCTCGTCGAGTCGGTAGTCCGCGAATCCCAGTCCATCGGTCAGCCCGGCGGTGTGACTGAGCAGGCGTCGAACGGTGACCTCACGATGGTCGTACTGGCTGGGCGGCAGGTGCCAGCGGGTCAGGTAGTCTTCGACCGGACGGTCCAGGTCCAGTTTTCCCTCTTCCACGAGCTTCATGACGCCCCACGCGGTCAGCCATTTGCTCATCGAGGCAGTCGCGAAGACGGTGTTGCGATCGACTGGGTCCGACGTGGTCGAGTAGTACTCACCCCCGACCGCGCCCCCTTAGATCAGGACCAGGGCGGCATTGCCGCGGTTGCCTTGCTCAATCATGCCGATGGCCGCGCGTATGAACGCCGGCGCATCACCCCCGGGCGCCACCGGCCGGCGCCACCACCCGAACAAGGCGCCACCCACGATCGCCGTCACCCACAGGGCAAGGGCGAGCAGCGTCACCACGGCGATCCTGGATCTAGTCACGGAGTGACCCGCCCCCTGAGAGTGCCTCGAGTCGTTGTGTCAGACGGGCGTGGCTCGGCACGAGGCGTTCCCTTTCATACGGTCGTGACTCGCCAGTTGTTGCAGCGCGCTGATCGCGCTGCGGCGATCGCTGGACGTCGTGGGAGTGCCATTCACAGCACCGCTGCCAGGCGCCGTACCCCAGTCCGAATCAGCCGTTCGTCGACAGCAGCGAAACCGAGAATCAGCCCCGGCCGCATTCGGCGTCGCGCGTAGTCGGCGAGCGGGTAGGCGTCCACGCCGACCGCCGCTGCCGCGCGTGCCACTCGACGCGCATCACGACCGGCTGGCAGCCACAGCAACACCCGAAGCCCGGCGTCGGGAACCGTCAGATCGACGCCCGCCGGGTTCATTCCCGCGCACCGCGCCAGCCGCATCGATCCGAATCTGGCGCTGCGCTACGAGTAGGGCGGCGCCGGTGTCGCATGCCGTCCGCATGGCCCCGCTGTCGGTCGAGCCGCGGCGATTGGGTCGGTCCGGCTACTGAACACCGCCACTGCCATCGTCCGGCACGACACGACACCCAGTCCCTCATTCACCAGATCACCTCGACGTCGTATTTCTTGAACATTCGATCGCGGGTGACGACCGGAAGGCGCTCGGACAACGCTTGAGCGATCAGGAGCCGGTCGAACGGGTCGCGATGGTGAGGGGGCAGATGTTCGACGGCCGCCGCGTGCGTTCCGTCGACCCGCAGTACCTCGTACCCCTCCTCAATCCGGTTCGCAAGATATCTCGCGACGGGATAGGGAAGGGCAAGCCTTCCTCGGGTCGCCTTGATCGCCATCTCCCACACACTCGCGGCGCTGATGAACAGGCGGGCCTGCTCCTGCTCCATTGCCGTCCGCGCCGCCCGCCCGAGGCGGCGGTCCCCAGCCACGAACCAAATCAGCGCGTGCGTGTCGATGAGCAGGTTCACCGGGTGTATGGGTCGAACTCGGGCAATGGGGCGTCGAAGTCGCGGCCCATCACGACGCGCCCGCGATCGGAGCCGAACGTGGGTCGCGTGCCAGCGGTGCTGACAGGCCGAAGTTCGGCCACCGGCTTCCCGCGCCGCGTGATCCGAAAGACGCGGCCCTTCGAGACCTGCTCGAGCAGCTCCGAGAGTCGAGTCTTGGCTTCGAAGGCGCCGATGTCGGTGACATCCATTCAACTAGGTTATTCAACCAGATGTTTCATGTCAACCCGCCTATGGTCTCCAGTGTGCCCACTCCGCTGACTGACCTGCCGGCCCCCGGGCCCCCGGCGTCGGCCTGCCGGGGCACCGCTCGGAGCCGGGCCGTTCGAGTTCGTGACCGCCGAGCAACGGCAAGAGATCCGCGTGAGCGTGGTCGCCAGGGGCCTGTCGCACCGATCGGTGCAAGAGGTCGCGATCGGACGCTCGACGGGGACTACGTCGTGTGCCCTTGGCACTACTGGAAGTTCCACTGTCGAACTCTTGCTGCGTCACAAGGTGGCGCGCTTCATTATCACCGGCGGCAGGACAACGTGCAGGCCGTGGCTGCAGTTCTCCCAATTCCCCTACATTGCCCACTCGCGCGGCTGGTCGGCCGAAGACATGGAGAACAACGAACGCTCGTGGCTGCGGTGGAAGGCCCACGTGCACTGGTGTGCGGCGGGCGCAAGGGCATGCGCCTCGACGCCGCCCCCTAGACGCTGCCGGAGCCGCGTTGTAGAACGCGATGTCGGACACGGCCGGGCGAGTGGTCGAACGCGTTGCGGTAGGCCTCGAGCAGCGCGCGAATGGCTTCTTCGTCACGATCCAGGTAGTCGATGTTGAAGCGCTCGTGCCCGCGCGGGTGGTCGAACTCCAGGTACGCGCGCTTCTTGAAATGCGTGATCTGTTCGTCGCGCACCTCCGCCCAGCGGATGAGGTCCGTGTCGGCCGTGCGCAGGCCGTCGCGGCCGATGACGAGCCGCGGGGCGGAGTTCGAGAGGCGCTTCACCATCATCAGGCCCATGCCGAGGCCGGAGAGCAGGAGGAAGAGCCCGGGAACGACGCCGTCGCCGCGCAGCAGTGCCAGGCCGAACACCGCGCAGCCCACGAAGAACGCCAGCATCAACAGGTGCTGGCCCTTCGCGTAGCCGAGGCGCACGGACTCGGGCAGGGCAGCGTCGGCCGCGGTCGTGGGGCCCGTTCCGCCAGTGCCGGGGCTCGTGGTGCCGTGCCCGCCGCTCATGGCGTCAACTTCAGCGTGTGCGCGGTCTGCTTGTCGACCGCCCCGCGCGTGTAGGGCAGTGGAAAGTACTGGCCGTTGCCAAGACGCTCGCGGGCGTTGCCGTAGTACTGGCTGCCCGGCTGCGCCGATTGCCCCGGCGCGTTGGTGGCCACGGAGTTGTCCACGTTCGACAGGTCGATGATCCGGCGGAAGTTGGCGCCAGTGGCGTTCACCGTGTTGAATCCGCCTGGCCGTTCCACCGGCGGCAGGCCGAACTGCGGGATGAACATGTGCGGCAGCGCGCTCGTGTTGATGCGGCCGTAGCGCCACTGACCCCAGTCGGCGCCCCAATCCTTCGTCAGACGATCTAGCGCCTGCCGCAGACCCGCTTCGACGAGCGCCCGTTGCTTCGGCGCTGCGACCGTGCCTGAGTCGAGCACGCGCGCGGCGTCGGTCGAGCTCCAGCGCACGTAGATGGCGCCGGCGCGCGTGTTAGCCGACAGCACCTGGTCCCACTCGGCGATCGCCACGCGGGCCTTCTCCACGTCGGCGTCGGTGCTGGTCCAGCCCTGAAAGAGCGGCAGGTCGCGCTCGGCGCGCAGTGAGTAGGCGTCGTGCTGCATGCGGCCCAGGTCGGCGACCGAGAACTTCTGGCCGGTGCCGAGCATCTGGTGGATGCGCGCGATGCGCGACACCTCCACGCCGTCCGTCGTGCGGTACAACACCGGCCGGCCCTTGTAGTCCGGTGGATGCGAGTTGTCGTTGGCCGTGGCGATGTAGCCGCGCTCCGGGTTGAACTCGCGCGGCAGGTCGCTCCTGAAGCCCTGCCACTCGTAGTGGCCGGTGCCGGGCACCGGCAGGCGGCCGTTCCAGCCCTTGCGGTCGGGCGTGAGGCCGCTCACCTGCAGGGCGATGTTGCCCTTGGTATCGCCGCAGATCAGGTTGTGGGTCGGCACCTTCCACGACATCGCGCGGTCGAAGAAGTCGTCGCAACTTGCGGCCTGCGCCAGCTTCAAGCTGCCCTTGAAGGGCGCCGTGCCCTGCTCCTGGTTCACCGACTTGGCCACGTAGGCGCGGTGTTGCGCCGGGTCTTCGAAGAACACGGGGCCGTGCCGCGTGAACTTCAGTTCGACGGTGCGCGGCGCCGCCTCGCCCTTCACCTTGATCTCTTCGCGGACAACCTTCATCGGCTCCCAGGCGCCCTTGAACTGCGTCTGGGTGGCGTCGGCGGGATTGGTCGTTTCCACCACCGTGTCGACCATGTCGATGCCGGCGAAGGTGAAGGCCCACGCCACCTTGTCGTTGCTGCCGGCGTCCACGCCGACAAACGGCGGCTCCGACCCGCCGATCACATTCCAGCCCGGCGACACGAGGTGCACGAAGTAGCGGAGCGAGGGCATCTCAATCGTGCGGTGCGGGTCGTTGGCTACGATCGGCACGCCGGTCGTGGTGAGCTTGCCGCTCACGACCCAGTTGTTGCTGCCGTCCATGTCCTGCGGTTCGGGCATGAGGCGCGCCACCTTCGGCGGCTGCATGAGGTGGCGGAACTGCGGCACGATGTCGAGCGCCGGCAGGACACCGGGTTCGAACGGATTGCGATCGCCCTTGCGCACCGCATCGATGATGCCGGCGGGGATGGCCTTCACGTCGAGCCCGTCGGGCACTACCAGGTCGTCCCAGGGATCCGGCGCGGCATTCTGGTTGGCCGCCTTCACGCCCAGCTTGGCCACCTCGAGCGCCAGAAGCAGTTCCTCGGCCGGCGTGCCGCTGGCGCTGTCGAGGCCGACCTGCGCCCAGCGTAGCGTGACGGTGCGAGCGGTCCATGGCTCCGGCACGATGCCCGTGAGCTGGAACTCCACCGGCAGGCGGTCCTGGTGCTGCGCCACGAAGGCGTTCAAGCCGTTGGCCCAGGCCGTGAAGAGACGCTCGGCGTCGGGGTGGTAACTTTTCCACTCGGTGTCGTCGTAGGGCCCGCGAAACATCATCAGGCGCGTGCGCGCGTCGTAGTCGTAGGCCCGCGGTCCGAAGATCTCGGCGAGGCGGCCTTCGCGCCAGCGCCGCCACATCTCGAGCTGCCACAGGCGGTCTTGTGCCATCACGTAGCCCTGCGCAAAGAACATGTCGCCGTCGTTCTGCGCGTAGATGTGCGGAATGCCCTGCTGGTCGCGCACGATCTCGACTGCGGCCTTGAGGCCGGGCACCTTCAGCTCGCCATCGATCCGCGCGATCGACTGCTGGGCCAGCGCGTCGAGTGACTTGGGGGCTGGCGGCGGAAAAGGCGGGGACGGCTTGCAGGCGGAGGCGACGACGGCGAACACGAACGAGAGAGCGAAGGCGTTCCGTCGGACCATAAACGAGTCATCCCCCTGGTGCGAGCCTGAGCGGCGCGCAACCGGGGGATGATGACCGCGGCTGGCGCGGGTGTCAAACGCGGCGGATCGGCGTCCGGAACGGGCGCCAGTCCACTAACCCTTGAGACGGCGGTTCACTTCCGCCCAGTTGATCACGTTCCAGAACGCCGCCACGTAGTCGGGCCGGCGGTTCTGATACTTCAGGTAGTAGGCGTGTTCCCACACGTCGAGGCCGAAGATGCCGCGTTTGCCTTCCATCGACGGCGTGTCCTGGTTGGCGGTGCTGTGGATGACCAGCTTGCCGTTCTCGTCGCTGAGCCACGCCCAGCCGCTGCCGAAGCGGCCCGCGGCTGCCGCGCCGAACGCCGTCTTGAACTTGTCGAAGTCGCCGAACGTGCCTTTGATTGCGTCGGCGATGGCGCCGGTGGGCGCGCCGCCCGCGTTCGGCGCCATCAGCGTCCAGAACTGGATGTGGTTGGCGTGACCGCCGCCGTTGTTCCGAACCGCGGTGCGGATGCCTTCGGGCACGTTCGCGAGGCCCTTCACGAGGTCGTCGATCGAGAGCTTCGCCAGCTCGGGAGTCTTGGCCAGCGCGTTGTTGAGATTCGTCACATACGCCTGATGATGCCGATCGTGATGAATCGTCATGGTCATCGCGTCGATATGCGGCTCGAGGGCCGCCGGCGGATAGGCGAGCGGCGGAAGCGAGTAGGGGCCGCTGGCGGCGGGGGCCTGCGCGAAGGTCGTCGTGGCTCGCGCCGCCATCAGCGTGCTAAGTCCCAGAGTGGACAGCGCCTGTCTACGGGTCAACGTCATGAGTGGGCTCCTGGCACCAAGCGGGGAACCAGTCCCCCGCGAACCCCCATCATACCGGGGGGCGAGGCGCCGTTACATCTTCGGGCCGGGCTCGATCAGGTGGAACTGGTCCTGCCGCGTGAGCACCCAGCTCCATGAGCCGTCGGGCAGGAGCGCGGCGTCTTCCTCGAGCGCGAAGCGCACCTCCTGGCCGCCCCACTCGGGCACCTTGTGGGTGGCGTTCAGCTCGATCGAGTGCCACGTGCTCGGGCGGAACTGGTAGTCGCCGCGCACCGGCACGCCCTCTTGATAGTCGGTCATGCCGATCGGCGGCCCGGCGGCATGGCCGTGATAGCCGATGGCGTGGCAGTAGATCGACGGCACCAGCCCTTCCTTCACGGCCTGCATGCGCGCGTCGCGCAGCGCCTGGTTGCCGGTGCGGCCCACCCTGGCGTACTGCATCGTCAGATCCTGCAGCCGGTTGGCGGCCTTCAACCCGTCGCGCAGGCCCTGCGGCGCGTCGGCCTCGCCGGGCTTCAACACGTAGGCGAGGTGCTGCGTGTCGGTCGAGAGGCCAAGGTAGACGAGGCCGAAGTCGGTGTGCAGCATGTCGCCCGGCTTGATGACGAGATCGCCGTTCGTGCCGCCCTGGCGCCAGATCGTCACCGACGGATGGAACCACTTGCCGAGGCCCATCTCCACCACGCGTTGACGCATCCACCACACGACATCTTCGGTCGTCGTCTTGCCCGGCGTGATGACCGTGTGCGAGAAGGCTTCCCCGATCACCAGGTGCGCCACCTGCATCACGTGGCGATAGGCCTCGAGCTCTTCGGGCAGCTTGTGTTCGAGCCAGCCCACGGCCAGCATCTCGGCGGTCTTCACGCGCGCGCTGTACTTGTCGCCGAGCGCCAGCAGCAACTGCTTCTTCTCGTTGGCGGTGAGGCCGTCGGCGTGATTCCACGCTTCCGACTCGTTCACGCCAATCACCTTCGGGTCTTTCTGCTCGACCAGCGTGCGCAGGCCCTGCCACTGGCCGTCGTTGGTGGTGGCCACGACGGTGTAGAGCTTGTCGTAGTCGCGCCCGATCGAATACCGCTCCACTGGCTTGCCGCCGCCGGGATTCACGAACACCAGAATCGTGCGGCGCCGCGACGAGTAGGTGGTCACCGGCGCCATCGAGTGGAACACCGGGTCGTCGTTGTACTCGCGCGACACCACGATCCACATGTCGATGGCTTCGCGCGTCATCAGCATGGGCAGCACGGTGTCGAACCGCTTCACGACCCAGCTGCGCTGGATCGGGGCCTGCTCCCGATGCGTGAGCACGCGCTGGGCCGGGTCGGGATACGGGCCTTGCGCGGCCAGCGGAGCCAGGGACACGAGCGCGAGCACGAGTGCGAGTGCCGCGGCGCGCCGCGCGCGACGGGAAGTGACGGCCAAGTGAGACATGCCGTGCAGTGTAGATCAGCCGTGTAGGTCGGCTGAATAGGTCGCCGACGCCCGCGTGGACATCGAACGCCACTTCACCCCGTAGTCCCGGCCAGAAAAGGGGGCCGAACGTCCGGCCGTGCTCGCACTTTGGCACGAGTGCTGCTAGCCTGACATCTTCACCGCATATGAGCTGGATAGCCATCTTCGCGGCGGCTGTGGGCTTCACGACAGGAACTGTCGCGGCCGATGCCGATGCCGTCAGCGGCCGGTGCCGTGACGGCCGCGTCTGGACCACGTCGATCGGCGAGCAGGTTCAGATGCTCGGCTTGCTCAACCTGGTGCGCGCCGATGCCGCCCGGCCGCCGCTCAGGCGGCTGTCCGTGCTCGACCGCATGGCCCTGGCGCACGCTGCCGACATGGCGTGCCGCGACTACTTCGACCACCGCAATCCCGAACGGATGCGTCTGCAAGACCGCCTGAAGCTTGTCAACGACGGGTCGCTCTCCGATTGGCATCGCCTGGCCGAGGTGATCGGCACGAGCGCGACACCGCGCCGTCAGCTGGACAAGTGGCTCGACAGCCGCTCGCACCGCCGCGCCGTGCTCGAGGAAGAGTACGACCGCGTCGGCGTCGGCCTGGTGCGCATTGCCGGTTCCCGCTACGGCACCTACTGGGCCGTCGAGTTCGCGGCCGACGGCCGGTAAGCCCATCGACCGCTGAACGGGCGAGTAGGTGACGCCGTCTGGACTGCTCTGCACTTCCACCCGCGCCAGCGTCTCTCCGGACACCAGGTCCAGTACGCCTGCTGTGGGCTCGTCCGACGCGCGAGAGGGAGCGGCGGTGCGTCCACGTCCGATAATGCGGCTTCCGTAACCCAGCGCTCATAGTTACTATCGTCTCCTGCGCCATCAGCTGCTGTCAGAGCGCCGGTTTCTCGGTGAATTCCTGGGCGAGCCGGAACCGCCCACCGACCACGTGGTGCCCGATTCGCTCACGATCGAGGCCTGTGCACGGCGGCTCACGGGCGCTTGCCCTCCCGCGTCTCGCCTTCCTGGCGACGCGGCCGACCGAGTGGTGGCTCGACACGCGGCCGTTCTTCGATGTCGAGCGAGAACGCGTCTGGATCTTCTGGCGCCGACTACTGCACAGCGCGCATCACCGGACGCAGCTCACGGTCTACCTGCGGCTGCTCGGCAAACCCGTGCCATCGGTGTACGGCCCGACGGCCGACGTCACGTGGGCGGGCGCGGATCCGACGGCGACAGCCGCAGCGGCGGCGCGAGGCCCCAGACCATGACCTTTCGAGAACTGAGACGACACGTGGCCGAGTTGTTTCGGCTGCTCTACAACGAACCGCCAGGGTGTTGGGTGCCCCTCTCACGGTCCCTGGACGGTGACCGCATTGCGTTTTCACACAGCGACGCTCGCCCGGAATCTCCGCCAATCGCTCCAGATGCTGGGGATCCGAGGCGCATCCAGCACGATCGCTGACACGATCGCCCGTGCTGCGTACTCGCACAATCCAGTATGGTGTCCCCATGCCCACGCGCTACGACTCCATCGTCATTGGCACCGGCCAGGCCGGCCCGTCCCTCGCCGCGCGGCTCGCCAAGGCCGGCCGCACCACCGCGGTCGTCGAACGCGGCCGATTCGGCGGCACGTGTGTCAACACGGGGTGCATTCCGACCAAGACGCTTGTCGCCAGCGCACGCGCGATTCACATGGCGCGTCGTGGTGACGAGTTCGGCTTCACCACCGGCGGACCGGTGCACGTGGACATGGCACGGGTCAAGGCGCGCATGCACGCGATCGCCGGACAGTCGAGTACCGGCGTCGAGCGATGGATGAAGCAGACGCCAGGGGTGACGGTGTACGAGGGTCACGCGCGCCTCACCGGGCCACGCAGCGTCAACGTGAACGGCGCGGAACTCGAGGCCGGCGAGATCTTCTTGAACGTCGGCGCGCGGGCCGTCGTGCCTGATATCCCGGGCGCGGCCGCCGTGCCGCTCCTCACGAACCGCGGCATCATCGAGCTCGACACGCTCCCCGAGCATCTGATCGTCGTGGGCGGCAGCTATGTCGGTCTGGAATTCGCGCAGATGTACCGGCGGTTCGGGAGCCGTGTCACGGTCATCGAGCGTGGGGACCGCATCATCCCCCGCGAAGACGACGACGTCTCCGAGACCCTGCTGAGCATACTGCAGGCCGAGGGCATCGACGTTCGACTGTCGGCCACGTGTCTGGCCCTGGCGCCGGCATCGCCAGGCGTGGCGGTCACGGCGGACTGCGCGCAGGGCCCGGCGGTCGTCGAGGGTTCCCACGTGCTGATGGCCGTCGGCCGGCGCCCCAACACCGACGACCTGGGACTCGAGGCCGCCGGCGTCGCCACCGATGCCCGCGGCTTCGTCGTCGTCGACGATCACTGCCGCACGTCCGTGCCGGGCATCTGGGCGCTGGGCGAGTGCAACGGCCGCGGCGCCTTCACGCACACGGCGTACCACGACTTCGAGATCGTCGCGGGCGCGTTGCTGGACGGCGATGAGCGGCGCATCACCGACCGGATCCTCTGCTACGCCTTGTACACCGATCCGCCCGTCGGCCGCGTCGGGATGACGATCCGCGAGGCCCGAGCGTCCGGACGTCGGGTGCTGGTCGGCTACCGGCCGATGACCAAGGTGAGCCGGGCCCGGGAGATGAGCGAGACACAAGGATTCATGCGAGCGCTGGTCGACGCCGACACGAAGCAGTTGCTCGGGGCCGTCGTCTTCGCCGTCGGCGGTGACGAGATCCTCCATTCGCTCCTGGACGTCATGTACGCGAACGCCCCCTACACGACCATCTCCCGTGCGGTGCACGTGCACCCGACGATCAGCGAACTCATTCCGACGATGCTGCAGGACCTGAAGCCCCTGCCGGCCTAGCGGCGCCCGGTGTTCGATGAACTCGCGCGCGCGCGACTGGCGCCCCTGCTCCTGCCGGGCGCTCGATGGCTCGGCCGACGAGGCGTCTCGCCCTCGGTGGTCACCGTCGCAACGCTCGGTCTGGGGCTGGCCGCGGCAGCGGCCGCCTTCGCCGGTTGGCGGTGGACGGCTGTCGTCTTCTGGCTGGTGAGCCGTATCGGCGACGGTCTCGACGGTGTGCTGGCGCGAACCACCGGACGCACCAGCGCCTGGGAGGCCCGCCGCACTGCCACTACCGTCTCACGTGGACGCCATGGCGTTACGCGCGCACCAGGCCATCTGGGGGTCACCGCCCTGTCGCTGCCGGGCGCGGCGATCATGACGCTGGCCGGCGGCGCGGTCTTCGGCTTCGTCACCGGCACCGTGCTGGTGTCGTTCGCGTCGTCCATCGGGGCCACACTGGCCTTCCTGACCGCCCGGTTCCTGCTGCGCGACTGGGTGCAGCGCCGCTTCGGCGAGCGGCTCGGCGCCCTGAACGCCGGCATCGCCCGGGAAGGCGCGTTCTACCTGTTCGCCCTGCGGCCCGTGCCCCTCTTCCCGTTCTGGCTCATCAACCTCGCGATGGGCCTGACGACCCTTCGGACGGCGACGTTCTATGGCGTCAGCCAGCTGGGGATGCTCGCCGGCACGGCCTTCTACGTATATGCCGGCACGCAGCTCGGGCAGTTCGCCGTGTCGCCTGGCCTCGTCGCCGCGTTCACGCTGCTGGGGGTCTTCCCCTTGGTCGCCAAGCGTGGCCTCGACGCGATCAAGGCCCGGCTCGGCAGCCGGGTCACGCAGGTCGAGATGCGGCCACGCATCCTCTCGCGCGAAGACCCGGACGTGTCGGCGCTGGTCCAACGGCGGTTCGAGGCGGACGGCGTCCGTATCCTGGTCGAGCACAAGGCCGCTCGCATGGTGATCGAGCAGGGGGAGAAGGTGCTCTACGCCGAACACCACGGCCAGGAGGTGCGCATCCCGTTCGATGCCGTGCTCGTCGCCGCCGGTCGCGTCGCCAACACGAGCGGCTACGGTCTGGAGGAGCTGGGGATCGCCACCACCACGGCCCGCACGGTGCAGACCGACGACTATCTCCAGACGATCTACCCGAACATCTTCGCCTGCGGGGACGTAGTGGCGCGCGTCGGCCTCAACGAGGGGGAGGCCCGCGCTACGCAGGTGCCGCATGTCGTCTCGGTCTACCCGATCGAGGAACTGGACCGCGCGATCGTCGACGAGGACGCGCACGGCTTCGTCAAGGTGCTCACGAAGCCTGGTACCGACCAGATCCTCGGCACCATTCACACCTACCCGACACTGGCCGAAGCCAATAAGTATGCGGCGGGCGTCTGGAAGCGGAGCACTGTCACCAGGGGCCAGTGCGGGTTCCTTGCGGCCTTCCATGCGTGGCGCCGCGGCGCGGGGTCGCTCGGCGGCGTCATTGACCGACTCGGCGGTCTCCTGTCGGACAAGAGCTCGGCCTATGCCGATACCGACCACTAGGTGCGTGAGCAGGGCTGCTTCGGCGCTTCTGCTCGCCGCCTTCGCAATACCGCTGCAACGGCCTGACGGCTGGGAGACACTCGTCTTCGGACGCGTTCCAGCCAACCAGGTCACCTTCAGCGAGGTGGGCCTGCATATCCGTGTCGACCGATCGGCCGGCCCGCTCGTGTTTCCGTTGCCCGCGTCGCGGCTCGTGCGACGGGTGCAGGCCAGTGGCCGCGTCCGCGGCGCGGTGCGGCTCGAGCCGGGGCAACGGCAGGGCCAGCGCGGTGCCGACGACTACGTGCTGCGCATCGGTCTGGTCGAGGCCGGCTCCCGCACGCTGGGCCGCTTCGAGCGTCTGACTGCGCCGGCATGGGTGCGGCGGCTGTTCGCCCTGGCCCCGCCCCATACCGGAATCTCGCAGGTGTCCTTCTACAACGTGGCCAACGCGACGAGCAGTATTGGGACGATGCGACAACATCCTCTGAGCGACCTGCTCCACGAGCAGGTGGTGGCCGCCGTCGATGCGTCCGGCGCCTTCCACATCGACCACGACTTCGGGACCGAGCGCCGCGTCCTGGCCGTCTGGCTGAGCAGTGACGGCGACGACACCCAGTCGTCGTTCGAAGTCACCCTCGAACGACTGGAGTTGGAGTAGCCCAACCGTTGTCGTGTCGTCGGGGCGTGTAACGCCGGGGAGGGGGCGCGTGACTACCGCGCTGGTGCTCACCATACGGCTTCGCACCGCGCTCGTTCTGGCCGTGACCGCCACGCAGCGGCTGTGCCTCGGGGCCGGCCTGGTCGGATATGCGCAGTGGCTCAGGCGCGACCTGACGACGGCTGTGACCGACCAGGTGTTGCGGGACAACCGCGCCGTGGCCGCCCAGTTCGCTCGCAACTGGCGGCGCTTGCGGGGGGGGCGTCGAGCGCATCGCCCTGCCGAACGAAGGATCTCTCTGCATCATCGCCAATCACACCGGCAAGCTGCTCGGTCATCCCAAGATGCGGCGAGACCCTGGCCTCGCAGGCGTCGACCACGGCGCGACGTTCTGCGCACCGGAGGGGTGGGCGGCACGATCACCGACTTGGCCGCCGCCGGCTCGTTCGGGGGCACCGGCCACGTCGGCGACGAGAGCCATGTGATCGGGACACTGTCCTGCCGGACCTCGGCATCACGGTACTGGCGCATCAGCGCCAGTCGGGCATCGATCACACGGTCGCGGGCCTCATGGCGACGAGCGTCCGCATGGGGCTCTTCATCGCGATCGGACTCGTGGGCGTCACGGCGGCATCCACGGCCGTCGTGGTCGATCGCTATGAGAACTTGTGGGGAGGAGGAGCGGCTGTTGTGGGCCTCGTCGGACGGGGAGAGGGAGCGGCGGCGCGTCCACGTCCGCTAATGGGGCTTCCGTCACCCAGCGCTAATAGTTACTATCGTCCTGAATACCACTTCGTAGCCCACTTCCTGAAACCACCACCAATCGGCGAGCAGGGCGCTGAAGGTGGGGAATCCGAACAGGAGCCCAAAGAACAGGGCAACGCCAACAAGGACCGTAACGCGCGACCGGAACATCAGACGCCTCCAGAATGCTCGGCGGGAATGACGGCAGGAGCGATCGGAGGCCACCCGAATGCGACACCGGCGCGCGCGACGGCGCACCGACCTCTTTCAAGGATACGTCTGGATATGGCCGAAAAGTGCCGCGCTCGATGATTCCCACCCACACCGACGATATTTCCACGCATCAGACTCGTCGGCGGCGTCACCAGAAGTGTGTCGCGCATGGACGAAGATTCGTGCAAGGCGAATGCCATCAGTCGCGGGCGATGTGTCGGCCCTCGATATTGTACGTATGCTCATCCCTTTTCTGATGTTCGGCGGCAGCTTGGTGGCGTTGCTGGTGGCCGCGCACTACTTCACCGCCGCCGCGGAACGCGTCGGATTGGCGTTGGGCATGTCCCCCTTCGTGGTGGGAGTTTTCATCGTGGCGATCGGCACCTCGCTCCCCGAGCTGGTGGCCTCGCTGGTGAGCGTCCAAACGGGTGCGTCCGAGATTGTGAGTGGCAACGTGCTGGGTGCCAATGCCGCCAACCTCCTGCTGATTCTGGGGGCCTGCAGCATCGCGGTGCCGAGCGGGCGCATTGAGCTCGGCAAGCAATATTTATTCATCGATCTGCACTTCTTGTTGGGTGCTGTACTGGCGCTCGGGACCGCCATGAGCGACGGTGTCGTCACACGCGTGGAGGGCGTGCTGCTGCTGTCTGCTTACGGCGTGTACGTCGCCTACCTGATGGCCGAAGGGCGCTCGGGAGACGCATTGGACGAGCGAGTGGAAGCACTGCCCACAATCCCTGCCGGCAACCGCATCGCGCCGAAGGATCTGATGCTGCTGGTGCTTACCGGTGCCGCGATATTCGTGGCCGGCGACCGCACCGTCAACGCCCTGCGCGCCGTGGCCGACGCGCTCGCCATCTCCCCCGCGATCGCCTCCGTCACGATCCTCTCCATCGGTACGACGCTGCCGGAGTTGGCAGTGAGTGTTACGGCGGCGCGGCGTGGGCTCGCCGCCATGGCTGTGGGCAACATTCTGGGTTCCACCATCTTCAACTCGCTCGCGGTCACCGGCGCCGCCGCCACACTTGGTGGCGTCGCGGTGCCACCGGCGCTGCTTCACTTCGCGCTCCCCTTTGTGGCCGGCAGCGCACTGCTCTTCTATCTCCTCACGCAGGACAAGCGCATCTCCCGTTGGGAAGGGCTGCTCTTTCTCGTGCTTTTTGCTCTGTTCGTGGTTAAGGTCGCCAACATTGGGTAACCGATCCAATCGACGCAACGAATGAAGAGCGCGATCGCGCGCGGCGAGCACGTCGGCCGCACGCACCAATGCAGACAGTAAGCGGTCGGTCACTCGAAGCACGAGCGGATCCCACACTCGCCGATGGACTTGGCCCGATCTTACGGACACCCGGCTTGTATCTCCACACCAGCATCGTTTTCCCGACATCGAACTCCAGGACGTACGGCGGTCGCTCGCTGCGATCCTTGGCGTAGTTGGACAGCGGCCCTAATGCTTACTCCAGCAGCTTCGCTGTTGTGGGGAGGAGGAGAGGCTGTTGTGGGCTCGTTGGGCGGGGCGAGGGAGCGGCGGCGCGTCCACGTCCGATCATGGGGCTTCCGTCACCCAGCGCTCATAGTTACTAGCGTCCTATCGCCGAGCGTCTCGCCGCTGCGCTGCCAAGCCTCGCAGGAGTGCCCGTCCTCATGCCGGCCTCGCTGGTCGCGCTCTCGGGTGCGCGGCTGAGGTTATCGCCGCTAGATCCCCCCCGTTGAGCAACGAGCTCCGAGCGCGCATCCCCCTGCTCGATGAGTCGGCACTGGAGCAACCGGAGACAGTCGCGGCAATCCTTCACCACGTCCGCCGTGCAGGATGATGCTCCCAATGTGCCGCTCGCCGTCCGATCCCGCGATCGGGAGAGCCCTGGCCACTGCCGCACTTGTCGGAACGGCGGTCTCGCTGGGTCATGCGCTGGCGCCAGGGGCGCCTTGGTGGCTGAGCGTGCACGCGCTTCTCCCGGCTGCGGTCTTCTCGTCTGGTGCCTGGAGCGCTGGGCATCGCACGTTGTAGTCGTGGCTCGTGGTGCGCGGAGCCGCGACCATCACGGTCGTGACTATCTTGTTCACGGTCACCAACGACCGCTTGGACCTCATGCCGTGGGCTCGGGTCACGCTCAACTATCTCGTCCCCTTTGGGGTATCGCTGGCGGGAGGCAGACCGCCCGATTCGAGCGGGTAGACTCATGCAAGCAGACTGCTTTTTCAGCGGATTCCTGGACCCAAATCCCATACGAGAACTAAGATGCCGCGCGCAGGCTTTCCTCGAGGAGAATGGCCCCGATGGCCCTATAGGGCCCAATAGGGCCCAGGATGACTGACAAGGTAAAAACCGTGGAGGATGCCGCCAAGCCGAGCGCCATTGGTATAACCGTGCGGGACGTTCCTGTGTCCGCGACCGACCTTGCGCTGGTCGCGCAGCTTCGTGCCCGCAGCCCCAAGGCGTTCTCCGACCTCATCGACCGGTACCATGGACCTCTCCTGCGGCTGGCTCTCGTTTTCGTCCCGGGTCGCGCGGTGGCCGAAGAGGTGGTGCAAGAGACCTGGCGGCGGTCGATGCTGCGCGCTTTCAGGCGAGCGGCATGTGGGGGGTTCCGCCGCGCCGGTGGGAAGACGACGCGCCCGAGAAGCTCCTCATGGCCCAGCAGGCAATGCAGCACCTCGAGGGCGCCATCGCGGCGCTGCCGCCAAACCAGCGCGCCGTCGTGACGCTACGGGACATCGATGGGCTCGAGTCCGACGAGGTCCGTAACGCCCTCGAGATCTCCGAGACCAATCAGCGCGTGCTTCTCCACCGGGCGCGCTCGAAGCTTCGGGCCGCGCTCAAAGAGTATGTGGAACGGAAGTAGGCGATCATGCTCACCTGCCAACAGCTCACGGAGCTCGTTACCGAAATGCCTCGAGGGACGCATGTCCCTCTGGCGGCGACTTCAGGTTCAGATGTACCTTGGCATGTGCCGACATTGTCGCGCCTACCGTGCACCAGATGAAGACCACCGTTCGCATACTGGGCCGCCTTCCCCGGGAGCAGATGCCGGCCGACATCAAGGCGGAGCTTCTCAAGCGCTTCGGTGGGATGGCACCGCCGGATCAGAAGTGAAGCGGTCGTCCAGGGGCGTGGTCGCTGCCCTCGGTTTCGGCCTTGCGCTCGCGGGATCAGCGAGCTGCAAGCGGGAAAACCCCAATCCGGGACCGCCTGCATCGGCGTCGACGCTTGCGACGGCGACGCGTCCACCGGCGAAGGCCTACTCCAATCCGCCCGAGCAGGAGGTGGGCACGCTGCCTGCCGGAGTGGGTCTGCCGCTCGGAACGATGACCGGCATGATGCCAAGCGGGACCACGTTCGCCATCGGCCTCGTGGTTCACCTCATGAGGGGGGCCGCCCTCGCAGTGGCCTACGCGTGGCTCTTCGAGCGTGTCGCCCATCGCGGTCGGTGGACGCCCGGCGCGCTGGTGGCGATTCCACACATCGTTCTTGCGGAGCTGATGATGGGAGCGATCCCGATGATGCACCCGCTCATGCCGAACCCGGTCGCTCCTCGCGGCGTCTTCATGTCGGGGCTCAGTCCGATGGGCGTAGGCGCGGTGCTGATGCTGCACGTGATCTTCGGAGCGATCGTCGGAGGTGTGTACGGTGACGTCCGTAACCCCGGCCACATTGGCCTCGGAACGCGCGCATCCCACGCGTGAAGCGATCCCGGCGACACCGCGGAACCAACGCGATGCCATCCCGCATCCACGACTACGCCATCATCGGCGATTGCCGCTCCGCCGCGCTCGTGTCGCGGAGCGGCTCGTTCGATTGGCTCTGCTGGCCGCGATTCGATCGCCCCTCGATCTTCGGCGCGCTCCTCGACGAGCGCGCGGGAGTGTGGTCGCTCGTGCCGGCCGACGTTTGCGGGGTCGAGCGCCGCTACCTCCACGCGCTACCACGTCTCGCTTCACGCCATGTTTTCAAGCAGTTTCCGGCCGCGCTCTGCCCGCCGCACAGCCACTTGCCCCTGAGGAGAGCCCCCATGAACACGCAAAAGGGCAGCGACATTTACAACGTGATGGTGATCGGCGCCGGCACAGCGGGACTTGTGACGGCGGCGGGAACCGCTGGTCTCGGAGGGCGAGTGGCGCTGATCGAGCGAAACAAAATGGGCGGCGATTGCCTGAACTTTGGCTGCGTGCCGAGCAAGGCGCTCATTTCCTCGGCGCGCCTGCTGCACGCGATGCGCCACGGCGAAGAATGGGGGATCGCGCCGCAGTCCATGGAGCCTGATTTCCAGCGCATCTCCGGACGAATGCGCGAGCGCCGGGCACGGATCGCGCCGAACGATTCGCAGGAACGTTTCGAGTCGCTGGGCGTAGATGTTTTCCGAGGCGAGGCGCGTTTTCTCTCGCCGCATGAAGTGGAAGTGGAAGGCACGAAGCTGCGCGCGCGGCATTTCGTAATCGCTACCGGCACGCACGCCACCCGACCGACGATCGCCGGTCTCGATGAGGTCCGCGCTTTTACGAATGAGACGATCTTCGACGAGCTGAAAGAGACGCCCGCGCCTCTGCTGGTGCTCGGCGGCGGGCCGATCGGCTGCGAGCTCTCGCAGGCGTTTGCGCGCTTCGGCGTCCAGGTGACGCTCGTGCAGCGCGGCGCGCGTCTGCTGCCGAAGCAAGACCCCGATGCGGCCGAAGTGCTGAGCGAGTCCTTGAAAAGCGATGGCGTCGCAGTGCTCACCGGCGCTGCGCTGGAGCGCGTGCAGGCGCGCGGAGTGCGCGGCGGCGCGGCGACGATTCGCATCGGCGAAGAGACGCACGAGCAGGAGTTCGACGCGCTGCTGATTGCGGCGGGCCGCACGCCGAATCTCGATTCGCTCGCGCTCGACGCCGCGGGTGTGCGCACGAACAGACGCGGCGTGGAGGTGAACGACCACCTGCAAACTTCGCAGCGGCACATCTACGCAGCGGGCGACGTCACCGGGCGATGTCTTTTCACGCACATGGCCGACTTCCAGGCGCGCATCGTCGTGCGGAATATCCTCATGCCGTTCCAGTTGCTGCGGCAGCGCACGGATTACTCCGTCGTCCCGTGGTGCACCTACACCGACCCGGAAATCGCGCGCGTCGGCTTGAGCGAAGATGAGGCGCGAAAGCAGGGCCTGGAATACGACCACTACCGGCAGCCGATGAACGAAGTGGATCGCGCGGTCGTCGAAAGTGCGACGGCGGGTTTCGCAAAAGTGCTTACGCGCAAAGGCACGGACAAGATTCTTGGCGCGACGATCGTCGCGGAACACGCGGGCGATCTCCTGCAGCCGCTCGTCCTCGCCATGCACGCGGGCCTCGGCCTGGGGAAAGTCGCCGCGGCGATTCATCCGTATCCG
>Ga0105046_10001534_pt1 | contig 35571 bp, 38 predicted proteins | sample MAT03_FD_78385 | JGI IMG/M metagenome (GOLD analysis project Ga0105046, IMG submission 78385) | Freshwater microbial communities from Lake Fryxell liftoff mats and glacier meltwater in Antarctica - MAT-03 (megahit assembly) | ecosystem: Environmental > Aquatic > Freshwater > Ice > Liftoff... | reverse complement strand
GCCTGGAGACGGTGCCGGACCTGTGTGCGGCGGGCGTCTCGGACGTCTACGTCAACCTGCGGAGCCTGGACCCGGACGTGTCGGACCCCGAATCGTCCTGTGCTGCGATGGTCCAGGCCCTGGGGGACCTCACGAGGTGAGCGGGCGGGCCTGGGCTGGGAGGCCGAAGACGTCGGCGTCGGGCAATCGGGCGATGGTCTGATACTCCCGTCGGGCGAATCGCCACGAACCCCCGACCCGCTGGTAGGTGTCCTGGTAGCAGCCGAAGGTCTGGGTGGCCGCGCCGTCCAGGTCGATGCGGTGCTCGCTCATGAACATCCGGGCGCTGGCCAGATCGGGGTCATCGGTGAACGGTTCCACGTGCAGGTTCTGGATCACGAATGCCAGGAAGCGGAATCGCGCCATGGCGTGTTCGAGGAACTCCCGGAGCTCGTCTGCGCCTGAGACGAGGCGAGCGGGCGAGGTCACGAGGTCGATGGTGACGACCGCTTCGGGTGTGAAGAGCTCGGCCAGCTCCCCCCAGGCCCGGCGATCGATGACATCTGCATACCGGCGCGCCAGCCGGTCGATGGCCAGGTGATCCGCGTCGGAGAGGCAGTGACGAGCGATGGCGGGATTCATGGCATGACGCTACGTGCCCGTGCCCGCAGTCGTGACGGGCCTCGGCAGACCCAGAAGGGTGTCGCACACGGTGTTGCCCTCGTTCCAGGTGACGTTCGACATCTTCCGGAGCTCCGACCTCAGCGGCGTGGCCAAGGTCGCGTGGATCCTGTTCGTGATCATCGCCCCGTACCTCGGCGTGTTCGTCGACCTGATCGCCCGCGGCTCGAAGATGAGCGGGCGCCAGGTGCAGGGGATGCAGCAGTAGGAGGCAGCGTCCCGCGAGTGCATCCAGAACGCCGCCGGTTCCTCGCCCAGTGTCGCCGAGGAATTGGCCAAGTTGGCCGGCGCACCGAATGCCACCACGGGCAACTGGTTCGAGGTCGGCGTGGACAGGGCAGACGGTTGTCTCAGTGTTGACCTTCCGCAGGGTCTGGCCTGACGCGGGACGGGCAAGAGTCGGGATGTGACCCGGAGCAACGCGGCCGATGCAGCGGTGCTGGCCGCCGCAGCGCCGACCATACCGCTCCTGCTGATCGACCCGCACGGTCCCGGCGGGGCGCTGCTCACCCTGATGGGTCTGGCCGGGGCAACCGGTGTGGCGGTCATGGTCCGATGCACCGGTGCGCTCCCGGGGGTCCTGTGGCCAGTCGTCGGGCTGCTGACGCTCGTCGCGGTGGCACGCGCTCCGCTGGGTTCACGCGACATCTGGTCCTCTGCGTTCTACGGTCGAGTCGTCGCCCGGTACGGGGCAGATCCCTACGCCTCGGTGGCCAAGTCGTACCCGGGCGATCTGGTGTATCCCTTGGTGGGATGGCGGAACACGCCATCGGCGTACGGTCCCCTCTTCACCGCCTACAGCGCGGTCGTTGCTCGGATGTCCGGGACAGTCGCTTCTCTGGCTGCGGTTCGGCTTCCAGCTGCTGGCCGCGGCTTGCGTCGTGGGAGCCCTCCGGGTGCTGGCACGAACCGGGCAGGTGGCCACCGTGGCGCTTTTGGCGCTCCAGCCCTTCATCTGGGTGACGCTGGTCAACGGCGGGAACGACGACGCGCTGATGGCCTACGTCCTGCTGTGGCCCGGATCTCTGACGAATGCCTCCCGCGCGACGGCGCCACGACGAGAGCGTCGTTCCGGCCGTGTTGCTGGTGGTGTTCCTGCGTCGGCTCAGCCCGGAAGTGACGCCAGAACTTCTGCGGAGTACTCAGCAGTCAGCTCGACCAGCGCTGGCAAAGCGTCCTCGCTGATACCCAGCAACTCCAGGCAGCCGGGATCAGCATGGATCAGGCCCGATGGCTGCAGGACGAGGTGGGCCAACGCGTCGCCGGCCAGGACCACCTGGACCTGCGGGGACGAGGCAGTGGTGACGTCGTGGTGGCACTCGACCGCCTCGACGAACGTCAACGGGAAGCTCCAGTCGCGGAGGACCCGAGCAGCTGCCTCGGCGTGGCTCATCCCGAACTCGAGCATCTCCAGCCCGCACTGCGACGCCGTGTCCTCCTGGCCTCCGGAGATCGACTCGTGGGCGACCGGGTCGACCGAGTGCAGCAGCGCGGCGCCGATGTCGTGGAGCAGCCCGATGGAGAACGCTTCGCCCCGGCTGACGCCGTAGCGACTGGACACCACGGCGCATGCGGCAGCCGTGGCGGCGGAGTGCTCCCAGAACCCATCCGGAGTGGGTGTCTTGCTGTTGCGGAGCCCGGAGGCGAGGAGCGCAGCGATCGAGCGGACGGCATCGAATCCCACGAGGCTGACCGCGTGCTGAGTGGTGGAGATCCGCTGCGACATCCCGAACGCGGCCGAGTTGGCCAGCTTGAGGAGCTGGGCCGTGAGCATGGGGTCCAGTTCCACGGCGTCGGACAGTCTGCGGGCATCGGTCGACGGGTCATCAGCCATCTGGAGGACACGCAGCGCAGCCGGTCGGGAGCCCTTGATGTCGCTGAGCGCCCGATCGAGGTCGCGCGCTCGGGTCGTGGCCTGGTCCGTCATCGACATGTCGCCTCCATGTGGGGTCTCGTGCCGTCCCTGGCACAGTGTCTTCATCGGTGCCGAGCGGTTGAGGCTTGAGTATCAGGGTTCGATCGGCCCAGCCGCGGGTGGATCCGTCGGGGGAGCGGGCGGAGGCGCGGTGACCGGAGCCGCGGTGGGCGGGGCAACGGTCGGACGCGGGGCCGAATCGGCGGTGACTCCGGGCTCCTGGGTGGTGGAAGACGGCTGACTGGCGGGCCGGGATGCGCCCGATGGGGCGGGGGCGATCGATGGCCACGGAACGGTCGGCGGGGCGGATGCACGGGCTCGGAGTCGCTTCGGCGGAGCGACCGCGGCCGGCGCCGGCACGGGGGGCACCGGGACCGTCACGGCGATTGCTGGTAGCTCGGCCGCGGGGGCCGGTTCCGCTTGGACCGGAAGCGTCGTGGTCGGGGCGGGCAAGGTCGGGGCGGGCAAGGTCGAGGGGGCCGAGGTGGTCGTCGATGGGCTCGTCACGGGCGGGCCCTCGTTCCGCGAGAGCGTCTGGGTCATCACCGACACCGGTTCCCCGCCGCCTCGCAACGACGAGCCGATCGCCACCAGACCGAGCACGACGGCGAGCCCGATCGATGCCCGCTTGGTGATCGACCGGACGTCACGTCGTGTTGCTGATCCGACCCGGATCACAACGATCTCGGGTGGGATCACCCCGGGGTCGGGACGTCGTTCCGGCGGATACCACTGTCCATCGCGTGCCCGCCACCAGCCGTCCGGCGGTACCTGTTCGGAGTCATGAGGGGATCGGGTCGCGTGGTCCATGGTCATCCGATCGGAAGGCTTGCCATGATCTCGTGAGCGCGTCGGCCGGTGGTCTCGATCGTCTCGTCGAGGTCCTCCTCGACCAGGACCGACGAGACGAGGGCGCGCATGGTGTCGTCATCGGGGTTGTCGACCAGTCGGGCCAACAGGTCACCGACCCAGACGGTCTGGGCAAACGGATCGTTGCCTGGGTGCTCTGCGTGGTGCCGGTCGACGGCTTCCACGAGCGAGTCGGGGAAACGCCACGCGGCGAGGACGCGGGAGGTGGCAGCGTCATGTCCCATCCCGAAGGTTTCGGCCTCAGCGTCGCGCAGTTCGATCCCATCGGTTCCGTGGCGGTTGATCAGCCGTTGGTGGTTCGCAGCATCGAAGCCGTGCAGCAGGGCAGAGCCCAGGTCGTGGAGCAATCCAGCGGCGAAGGCGTCGCCCTTCGGGACCCCGAATCGATGGGCAACGGTGGAACAACCGGCGGCTGCTGCTGCTGCATGGAACCAGAAGCCCTCGGGCTTCGGCCGGTCGGAGCGATCGAGGCCGGTGGCGGACACCGCGGCCAGGGAGCGGATGGCCGAGAAGCCGACCACAGTCACGGCGAAGCCGGTATTGGCGACTCGGCCGCTCATTCCGTAGAAGGCCGAGTTGGCCAGACGCATCACCTGTGCGGCGAACGCAGGGTCGCTCTCCACTGCGGTCGCAACCTTGGGCGCCGTGGTGTTGGGGTCGTCGATGACGGACATGACCTGAATGGCGGCCGGTCGTTCGACGCTGACGCGGTCCAACGCGTCGGAGAGCGCCAGGACGTCCACCGGTGGGGCATCTGGTGGTCGGAGTCCGCTCATGGCGCCACCGTGGCGATCAGCTCGTCCAGGGACTTCGGCTCCTGCGTGGCGTCGAGACGGCGCCCGATGCCGAGTTGGCTGGCGAACACCTCCTGCGAGGTCGATCGAGTCGGTACCGAGATGGAGACACCCAGGAGGTCGGCGACATCGACGATTGCGCCGATGGCCGCCCGCGCAGCGGGTGACTCGTCGGTCAGGAGCGCCGACGAGAGTCTCACGGAGCTGATGGAGGGATGGCCGAGTTCACGGAGGTTGGTTCGGCCCCCCCCGACATCGTCGAGCGCCATTCCCACGCCCAATGCAGCCAGGTCGGTCACGACCGAGGCGAGTCGTGGATCATCCGGAGCCCATGCCTCCTCGGGGATGCGGAGCTCCAGGTGGTTGCTGCCCAGACCACGAGCCAGCAGTTGGCGGGCGATCTGATCCACCAGTCCCGGAGTCAGGAGCTGGCCCGGGCTGACGCCGATCGAGATCCGACATCCCGGAATGATCCGCTGGATCTCGACCAGGTCCTGCGAACCCTGCGCCACCAGGAAGGCGATCAGCTCCGACTCTCGCTTGGAGTGATCGATGGCGTCGTGGATCTCGTCGAGTGTCACGTCCCCCCAGCCGTCCGGGAGCCGCAACGACAGGTCGACTGCCACCGCCTCGCCGCTCGCCGCGTCCTGTTCGACCCGGTACCCGACGGACAGGGTGTGGTCATCGAGCGCCGAGCGGACACGGGCGACCACTGCGAGATGACGGTCGATCTCCGAACGAACGGAGAGATCGAAGATGGCCGCCGATCCCTTCCCGCTGCGCTTGGCCCGGTACATCGCCACATCGGCGTCGCGGATCAGATCCTCGGCGGTGGATGACGATCCGGCCCGAACCACACCGACTGAGCATCCGACGCTGACCTGCTGTCCTTCCAGCTCGGTGGACTGGGTCACCGTCTCTCGCAGCCGGTTGGCCACGGTGACGGCCTGCTCGTCGTCGGTCACGCCTCGCGCCAGGACCACGAACTCGTCGCCGGCGAATCGGAAGACATGATCGTCGTCGCGTACTGCGTTGCGGAGACGATTGGACACCACCGTCAGCAACTGGTCACCGGCACCGTGGCCCAGCGTGTCGTTGATCGTCTTGAAGTCGTCCAGATCGAAGAAGAGGACCGCCAGGTCATCGGCGTCATCGGCCAGGCCGGAGGTGATCTCGTCCATGAGCTTCGCTCGATTGGGGAGCCGCGTCAGTGGATCGTGGGTGGCCTGCCAGGCCAGTAGTTCCTCGAATCGTCGCCGGTCGGTGACGTCCTCGATCGTCCCGAGGAACGCAGCGGGGGTGCCGACCGCCCTCACCGGAACAGCCCGAACCTTCACCCAACGGATCTCTCCGGAGACCGTGGTCAGACCGGCGGGAGCCTCGAACGGTGTGCCGTCGAGCGTGGCCTGGAGTCCGGTCATGATCGACTCGAGATCGGCGGCCATGACGTGGTCCATCCAGCCGGTGCCCAGGAGGTGTTCCGAGGAGACGCCGATGAGGTCCGCCAGCCCATCGTTCACATAGCCGAACCGCAGCCCGACCTCGGAGCTGAAGATCCCGATCGGTGCCCGTTCGGCCAGGGCGCGGAATCTCTCCTCGCTGGCGCGGAGCAACTCGTCGAGTTGTCCGTCGGCGGTCGGGGGTTGGAGTCGCACGACCCAGGTTCGTGACCCGACGGCGGCGGCCGGCGTGGCCACGGCGTCCCACGAGCTGGTCGATCCGTCGCGCCCGACGACAGCGACCGGAAAGGTGGAGGAGCGTCGTTCGTTGAACGGGAGCTCACCGTAGGGGCACACCATCAGATCGGACAGCGCCACCATGGCCAGATCGGCCACCTCGGCCCGGACCGCTTCCACGAAGGCCCGATTGGCCCAGGTCACGCCGATCCGCTCGCCCAGCGGCCCGACGATGAGCGTCGGATCACCGGCCGCGGTCATGGCTTGGAGCAGGGCGAGTGCGACGGACTCGTCGGCGAGTGTCATCTCAGGCACTGTGGATCACCTTTTCATCGTCTGGTCGGCCGACCTCGGAGGTCGGCGTGGGGATGTGTTCGGCAGTGGGTCCGGTGGCCGTTCGGTAGCGGGTGGCGACCAGTCGGGTCCGCCAATCTGCGTGGCGGGCAACAGAGGACGCGAACTGCGCCTGTCGGATCTCGACTCGGCCCTTTGGGGAGTCGGTCGGTGCGGTGTGGAACTGGGCGTCGATGCCGTGTCGGATGATCTCGATGGCGTCTGCTCGGAGTTGACTCACCCGTGAGGAGGTCACATCGAGCAGCTCGGCCAGCTCCTCCAGTGACCGACCCTCCAGGTAGTGGCCGACCACGATCACCCGCAGTCGTTCCGGGAGGCTGGCAAGCGCGGACCTGAGGTACCCGTGCAGCTCGCGGTTCTCGAGGACCTCGTCGATGGTCGGCACCGTGTCGTCGATGAGGTGCTCCAATCGATCACGGTCGGCTTCGTTGGCGGAGTCCAGGGTGGTCGGACTGCCATGGGTCGTGGCGGCGCGAGCTCGGCGGAGCCGGTCGGCTCCCACTCCGATCTCCCGCGCCACCTGGTCGTCGCTCGGGGCGGCACGGTCAGCGGAACGCTCGCGAGAGCGGATCTCGTCAGCCTGTCGCGTGACGTCGCGCATCCCGCGCGGAACCCAGTCGGACGACCTCATGAGGTCCAGCACCGATCCCCGGATCCGTCGCGCCGCGTAGGGGGCGAACGGGACGCCGAGCGTGTCGTCGAATCGGGCCGCGGCCTCGGTCAGACCGAGGCGGCCGGCGCTCTCCAGCTCCGAGCGGTCGATGTGACGTGGGAAGCCGCTGACGAGCTTGCGGACGACATGGTCGACGAGCGAGATGTTTTCCTCGATCAGCGCGACTCGGTGTCGTTCCACTTCTGCTCCTTCCACTCGTCGATGACGTGGTTCCCGTCGGCAGGTGGCCGGCGCGCATGAGGGTTCAGCGGAGGAAGTCCAGGAGTGACGGCTGGATGATCCGGGCCGTGACCTGGAGTGCCGCCTGATAGCTCGCTTCGCGACTCTTGAAGGCAATGGTGGCCTCGGCCAGATCGATGTCCTCGAGTTGGCTGATCGCCGCTTTCAGCTCGGTGTCGTTGGCCGCTGCAGCGGACCGGAGGTCGTTGACCTGGTTGAGCCGCGAGCCCAGTTCGACCTGGACGCGCTGGACTCGATCGGTCGCGGTGTCGAGCTTCGACAGCCCTGCGGTCAGGGCTGCGGAATCGCCGTTCATCACCGCTTGGGACAGCGACGTGAGCATCTGGAAGAGATCCCCGTTCGCCGGATCCGAAGGGTTCGAGACGCCGAACACTTCGGGACCCGTTCGGGCCACCTGGAGGTTCACCGCCCGAGTGACGGGAACGATGACGGTGCCGGCGTCGCCGAGGTATGCGCCGGTCGAGTCGTACGCCAGCTGTCCGCCGGCCGTTCCCGAAAAGATCGGCCGGCCGAGGACCGTGGTGTTCGCTGATTCGATCAGCGATTGGCGCAACGAGTTGATCTGGTCGGCGATGGCAGTCCGGGTATTCGGGCCTGACGGTGCGGAGTTCGCCTGGATGAGCAGGCTGCGCACGGCACTGACCCGCTCGATGATGCTCTGGGTGGCTCCGTCGGATGCGGCGAGCCACTGCCGTGCGACGCCGGCGTTGCGGTCCAATTGCTCGGAGCGACGCAGTTGCGCTCGGCTGTCCAACGAGGCCACGACCTCGGCGGGACCGTCGGAGGCCTTCTGCACCTTCTTCCCACTGGCGATCTGGCTCTGGGCGCGGGTCAGAGCTCGCTGAGCGTCGAAGACGTCGGCGAGCATCAGGGCGCTCGAACTGAAGCTGGTCACACGGCTCATCGACCCACCACCCCGGTCCTCGAGATCAAGATGTCGAGCATCTGATCGACTGCGGTCATGACGCGGGCGGATGCCTCGTAGGCCCGCTGCGTCGCCACCAGATTGGTCAGCTCCTCGTCCAGACTGACGCCGATCACTGCGCGACGGTCGGACTGGACCTGAGTGGTGATCTTGGACTGCACATCAGCCCGCCGTTGCGCTGATTGCACATCGACGCCCAGTTGTCCGATGAGTGTGCGATGCAGGGCATCGGCACCCGTGGAGGAATCGACCAACGCGGCTATGGCGTGACCCAGACTGGAGTCGAGCTGACCTCCGCTTCCCGAAGCCAGGGCGATCCGTGACGGTTGGCCGATCACCGAGGCCGACAGGGCGATGGTGCCGGCGGTCACGCCGGCGGGATCGAAGAAGTCGAGGTTGACGTCGCCCGCGCCGAGGCCCTTCCCAGTCCTGTGCAGCGTGTTGAGGTCCGACACCAGGCGGCTCGCCACGCTGTCGAGCTGCTGTAGGTATCGCGGGGCCACGCTGTTGATCCCCTGGAGATCGGCCCCGATCCGTCCGGACAACGCGTCGACCGGATAGCCGTCGAGCGCCCAACGGACTTCTGTCTTCTGGAGGCCCGTGCCGGTGTATGGCGGGTCGAGCGGTCCACCGGGCACCACGGCGAGTGCCTCGGACCTGTTTCCCCGGACCAACGTTCCGCCGCCGAGGAAGACATCCACGCTGCCGTCGTCCTGTCGACGGGTGGTTGCTCCGGTCTGAGCGATGATGCGGTCGATGATGAGATCTCGCTGGTCCTCGAGATCAGCGGCATCCACTCCGGCCCCGGTCGCGGCCACGATCGATTCGTTGAGTTCGGCGACCCGGGCCGAATCGGCGTTGACCTGGGCCACGAGCGTGGTCGCGTCGCTCGCCAGCGAGACCCGGAGTTCTGCCAGCGAGCTGGCGATGTTGTTGAGTGTCCGGGTCAACGCGTCCGCCTGCTGGAGCACTGCGGATCGAACGGAGAGATCACCAGGTTGGGCGGCGGCGTCGTCCCAGGCTCCCCAGAACTCCGAGAGGCGGGCGGCGAGCCCGGTATCACTCGGCTCGGGCATCAGCGCTTCGATCTGATCCATCACCTTGGACAGCTGCTGGACGGACCCGTTCGTGCCGAGCTCCCGTCGGGTGCGGAGGTCGAGGAAGTCCTCGCGCATCCGGGTGACCCCCGCGACGTTGACTCCGTCCCCCGATCTGGTGTTCCGTGACCAGACTCCGGCGGCAGCGGTGGCACCGGCGGGCTGCAGATCCACTCGGCGGCGAGTGAACCCGTCGGTGTTCGCGTTGGCGATGTTGTGGCCGATGACCTCCATGGCCCGCCGATGGGCCATAAGGCCCGACAGGGCGGATTGCAGTGCGGAGAAGTCGCTCATAGGAGAGGTCAGGCGTCCCGGTCGATGAGCGTGGGGGGCAGGGCCAGGCCGGTCCGGTTGCCGGTTCGCCCGTATGCGGTGACGGGCACGGCGCCCATGTGCTCGAACCCCCGCCGTGACTCGGCGATGCCCTTGGCCGCCAGCTCCCGGTTCGTGGCGGCGATCTCCTCGGTGGCCGCCACCAGCTGCATCAATGCGGTCTGATGATCCATGAGCACGAAGTTCCAGGGTTCGGGGGCCACACCGCTCAGGTCTCGGAGGCTGGCCCCGATGCCGAGCTTCAGGAGCACCGCACACTCGGCCACGATGCCCAACCGCACGTCCTCGGACATCCGGATCCGTTCGAGAATGGCGTCGACATCGGTCACGGCGAGCCCCAGCCGCTCGGTCCGCCCGGCGATGGTCAGCAGCTGTTGGACTTCCAGGCGGTACTCCAGGAGGCCGATCAACTCCCGCTGCTCCCAGAGCAGACGTGAGAGGTCACCGAGGATCCCGGACACCGGGGTAGCGGCCCTCTGAGGGTGATCGCTGTGGTCCGTTGATCGGAGCGTCATGGGTTGTTGATCGGCGGAGTCAGTCAACAGATGAGGGTTGCTGGGACTTTTGGCCTATTTCGTTTCGAAGCCTCATCCCAGCGGCCCCGCCACCGATACAACTCTCGTCGATCCCGTCGAGGGAGCGGCCGGCCACCAGGACGGTGTCCGCCACCTGCGTCTCCCACTATCACGGAGGATTCCCCCGATGCGCATCAACCAGAACATCATGGCGTTCAACGCCTACCGCAACCTCACTTCGACCAACTCTCAGATGGCCAAGAGCCTCGAGAAGTTGTCCTCGGGGTTCCGAATCAACCGGGCAGCGGATGACGCTGCAGGCTTGGTCATCAGCCAGGGCCTGCGTGCGCAGGTCTCCGGTCTCCGCCAGGCCACCCGCAACGCTCAGGACGGCATCTCGGTCGTGCAGACCGCTGAAGGTGCGTTGAACGAGATCGGCAACATGCTCAACCGCATGCGTGACCTCGCTGTCCAAGCGGCCAACACCGCCACCAACGACATCACGGCTCGCAACGCTGCTCAGAGCGAGATCACGCAGCTCACCGCAGAGATCGACCGCATCACCACCTCGACGACCTTCGGCCAGATGAAGTTGCTCGACGGATCGTTCGGTGTGACGCCGGCGACCATCACGGGCACCACGGTCGGCCCGGTGACGGTCACCGGCGCCAACAACACGGTGACCATGAACATCAACGGCACGGGTGCGGTCAGCGCCACGATCGCCAACGGCACCTACGCCGACGGCAACGCCCTGGGCGCTGCGGTGACCACTGCGCTGCGCAACGCGCTGCTCGGTGGCAACCTGGCCAACCAGGCGTACGCCAACTCGGTGAACGTCACCTCGCAGGCAGTCACCGGCACCACCTTCCAGTTGCGGGTCCAGGCCCAGCTCCCCACCGGCAGCACCTTCTCAGCGCTGACCGGCAGCGGCGTGGCCAGCCTCGGGATCGGTGGAGCCGTCACGGCCGCCACCGGTACCGGCGGCACCTTCCAGGTGGGCGCCTACGCAGCGGACACGATCAACGTCTCGATCGCCAGCGTGAGCGCGGCCGGCCTGCAGGTCGCCGGCCTCAACGTGGTCTCGGCGGCATCTGCCGCCATGACCTCGATCGACTCGGCCATCTCGCTGGTCTCCGGGATCCGGGGAACCATCGGTGCGGTCCAGAACCGCTTCGAGTCCACCATCGCCAACCTCAACGTCGCCACCGAGAACCTGACAGCGTCGGAGTCCCGGATCCGTGACACCGACATGGCGATGGAGATGACGAACTTCACCCGGAGCCAGATCCTGGCGCAGGCCGGTACGGCCATGCTCGCCCAGGCCAACCAGGCGCCGCAGTCCATCCTCCGGTTGCTCCAGTGACCGACCCTCATCGGGTGAGTCCGCAGTGACGGACCGATCTGTTGAATCCTCCCCGCTGGCCCGGGACGTCCACGTGACGTCCCGGGCCGGTGAACGTCTCGGAAGGAGTGTCCATGCCCATTGACGGCCTGGTGAGTGGTCTCGACACCACCTCCATCGTGAAGCAACTGATGGACCTCGAGCGCCAGCCTCGCAACCAGATGGCCCGATTGGCCGACACGGCGAAGACGGCGCTCGAGTCGCTCCGGTCGATCCAGGCCTCCGCCGCCAAGATCAAGGACGCGGCCGCGCCGCTCCAACGAGCCGCCGGCTGGAACGCCCGAGTCGTGACGTCGAGTGATCCGACCGTCGCGTCAGTGACGGCCACGCCGATCTCCTCGACCGGTGCGTTGTCGTTCACCGTCGATGCGCTGGCCCGAGGTCATGGGCTGGCGACTGCCAACAACGTGCCGGGCACCGACACCGTCATTGCCGGTCCGTCGATCACCATCACCCAGGGTTCGACCGTGACCAACCTCTCGGTCGGCGGCGGGTCGCTCGCCGAGGTCGCAGCTGCGATCAACTCCGCCCGTCTGGGCCTTCGGGCGGCGACGGTCAACACCGGGAGCGGCTACCGCCTCCAGGTCGACTCCACTGCGACCGGGGTCAACTCGGCGTTCTCGGTCGCGGGACTGGCGCCCGCGACGGGTGGGACCGCCATCACCAGTCAGGGTGCCGATGCCCGGCTGACCTTCGGAACGGGACCCGGTGCCTACTCGGTGTCGTCGGCCTCGAATACGTTTTCCTCCATCATCCCCGGTGTGACGGTGGTGGCGCGGGGGCTCTCGAGCACCCCGGTGGTCATCGAGGTGTCGGCCGACGCCGCCGGTCTGGCGGACAAGGTCTCGGCCCTGGTCGACGCGGTGAACGCCACCCTCGCCGAGATCTCCGCCCGGACCGCCTATGACCCGGCGACGAAGACAGCGGCCTCGCTCACGGGCAACTCCGCGGTTCGTCGACTCGGCCAATCGCTGAACCAGGCGGTGGTCGAAGCGGTCAGCCAATCCGCCCTCCGGGCACCGGGTCTCGCTGGTGTGTCGACCGATCGCAACGGAAAGATCACCTTCGATCGGGCCAAGTTCCTCGACGCCTACCAGGCGGATCCGACAGCGGTGAGCCGGCTCTTCGTCCAAGGCGCAACCTCCACGGGATCGGCCGTCTTCGCCGGTGCGACCGACGACACCCGGGCCGGCACAGCCGTGGTGTCGGTCACGTCGTTGGCCACCGCGGGATCGGTGCTCGGTGCACCCCCGTCGTTCGGTCCTGGGTCCACCCCGTTGGTCGTTCGCCGCGGGACGACCTCGATCCCGGTCGACCTCACGGCTGCGACGACGATCGAAGATGTTCGGCTGGCCATTCAAACCGCCGTCGATGGCGCCGGACTCGGGATCGGGGCAACGATCGAATCAGGACAGATCCGCTTGACCGCGACCTCGGTCGGGTCGGCGCCGTCGTTCGAGGTGTCCTGGAACGGAACGAGCTTCGACGCCGCTGCCGGGGCGGACGTCGTGGGCACCATCAACGGCGTCCTGGCGACCGGTGCGGGCAACAACCTGATGGCGACCACCGCCAACCCCGGTCTGGTCGGTCTCGCCATCCAGACCGACGGGACCACGGTGGGGCCAGCGGGCACGATCGACTACCAGCCCGGGCTCGCCCAGCGTCTGACCCAGGTGCTCGCTGAGGCGACCGCTCCGGTCAGTGGCTATCTGGTCTCGGCCGGGTCCAACCGGCAGGCGCGGATCGACTCGCTCAACACCACGATCGCGGCGTACGACCGCCGCCTGGCGCAGCGCGAGAAGGTCCTCAAGGCCCAGTACGCCGCGCTCGAGGTGACCCTCGGGCGACTCCGGAGCCAGAGCAACTGGTTGTCCGCCCAGCTGGCAGGCGCCAACGCCAACTCGAATTCATGACCCACCTCGACCACTCCCACCTCGACCACTCCCACCTCGACCCGACGGATCCCTTCATGCCGCTCTCCAGCCCGCTGCCCCTCCCGAACCCCGTGGCCGTCGGCCGGGGCACCAAGTCGCGTCACGTCGGCGCGGCGACCCGTTACGCCCAGGACGGGACACAGGTGGTGTCACCGAATCGACTCGTGGTCCTGCTGTACGAACGACTGCTCAAGGATCTCGACGCCGCCGCTGTGCTGCTGGAGGACGGAAGGTCTGCCCACGCTCAGCTCATCCACGCCCAGGACGTCATCGATGCGCTGGATCTCTCACTCGATGTTTCGGAATGGTCCGGCGGACCCGGCCTACGTTCGATCTATGAGCACTGCCATCGGGAACTGGTGTCTGCGAATCTCGAAGGTCACGCCGGACGGGTTCGGCAGTGTCGCGAGGTGTTGGCCCCGTTGGCTGGGGCGTGGGCCTTGGCGGCTGCGGAAGCGGCATCGTCGTGAGTCGCGCCCCCTGGGAGGCTGCGCTCGACGAGATCGAGCGGTCGCTGGACGAGCCGACGCCGCTGGACCTGACCTCCGCCAAGTGGCAGCCGCCGAGTGGCCTCGGGCCGCTTCCCGCTGACCTGGCGGATCGAGCACGGAACCTGCTCGAGGAGCTCGACCGACACATCGCGGACGCTCGTCGTGAGCAAACCGACGTTCGGACCGACCTCGACCGGATTCCCCGCTCCCCGCGTGCGGCGGCCGACTCCCATCCCACGCACTTTGATCGTTTGGCCTGAGTCACCCCTTGGCGTGAGTCGTTCGGCCTGAATCGGCCGAACTCCTCAAGATCCGCGACGCACGACCGACAGGGATCTCGAGCACGGATAGCTCGAGATTCGCCAGGGATCGGCGATCACCACCAGTTCAACTGGAGTGCGTTGACCCATGATTGCCGATCTCACCCTCGACACGCTGCGTGCCGGCCTGCGCGGCCTGAGCGACCGCAGACTGGCGGCCGAGGACGCCGTGGCGAACATGGAGACGCCAGGCTTCGTGGCCAAGCGGGTTGCCTTCGAGGACCAGCTGGCACGCGCAGTCGATTCGGGCGATCCGCTGTCCGCCAGGTCATCGACCTCGGCTTCGACGGCGCCGGCCCTGCCCAACGGGAACAACGTCCAGGTCGAGCAGGAGATGATCGGTCTCAGCGACACGGCGCTCCGACAGCAACTCCTGGTCGAAGCCGTCAACGCCAAGTTCCGCCTCATGCGCGCCGTTCTGGGAGCCACCTGATGCCGACACCGTTCTCGTCGCTCGCCGTGGCCGGATCCGGCATGTCGACCATGAAGACCTGGATCGACACGATCTCGGACAACGTGGCCAACGCCAACACCGTGAAGCGGACCAGCGAAACAGCGTTCCAGGCCAGGCAAGTGTTCGCCGAGTCGGTCTCGGGCGGCACCGCCATCGGTGGGGGAGAGACCGGCGCTGGCGTTCGGGTCTCGCGCCTCACCACCGCCTCGGGCGACGGGATCCTGGCTTTCGACCCGAACAACCCGTTGGCCGATGCGAATGGAATGGTCCGGCGACCGAACGTGGACCTGGTGGAGCAGATGACCTCGCTGATCGTGGCCCAACGGGCGTACTCGGCCAACGTCACCGTGTTCGAGCGGGCTCGTGACTCGTACCTGCGTGCGCTCGAGATCGGAAGAGGCTGACCATGGCGCTGATCCCTCCCATTGGCGTCAGTCCGGCCGTCGCCCGGCCGATCGCCCCGTCGACCACCGCGGCCACGGATCCAACAGCCGCCACGCGGGGCAACTCGTTCGGTGATTCGGTCGCCAAGGCGCTCGACGACCTGCAGGCCAGCCAGAGCAAGGCCGACTCCCTCGCTCGTGATGCGGCCACCGGCCGCCTCCAGAACATCGAGGAGTACCTGATCGCCGCGTCCGATGCGCAGCTCAGCACCCAGCTCACCGTTGCCGTGCGCAACAAGGCCGTTGAGAGCTTCAACGAGATCATGAGGATGCAGATCTGATGGCCACCACGACTCCTCAACCCACGGATCCAGGCCAGGCCCTCGGACAGCTCCGCGAGCGCGTCACCCGTCTGCTCAGTGGTTTCTCCCGCGGCCAGCGATTCACACTCGCCGTCGCGGCAGGAGCGGTCGTCCTGCTGGTGCTCGGCGTGAGCTGGGTCGGCTCGAACGTTGCCATGGCGCCGCTCTACACGCAGTTGAACCCGGATGACATCGGGGCCATCACCAAGGAGCTCGCCGCCAAGGACGTTCCGTACGAGTTGACCGACGGTGGCACCACGATCGCCGTTCCCCAGGATCAGGTGTACCAGCTTCGTGCGGACCTGGCCGGCACCGCGCTGCCTTCCTCCGGCACGGTGGGATACGGCGTGCTGGACAACCAGGGCCTGACCACCTCGGAGTTCGGTCAGCGCGTCGGGTTCCAACGGGCCATGGAGGGTGAGCTGGGCAAGACCATCGAGGCGATCAGCGGCATCGAGACAGCGGTGGTCCACCTGGCGATCCCCCGGGACGAGGTCTTCGCCCTGGACGCCCAGAAGGCTTCAGCATCGGTGCTGGTGAAGACGAACGGCGCAAAACTCGACGCCGAGCAGGTCCAGGCCATCCGCAACCTGGTGTCCTCCGGCATCGAGGGCATGGTGCCAGAGGACGTGAGCATCGCCGATGACAAGGGTCATGTCCTGGCGGCACCGGGAGGGGCCAGCGCCTCCGGTGGCTCCGGTGGGGCAGAGAGCCAGGCTGATTTCCAGAACCAGCTCGCCAACCAGATCGAGACGTTGGTCGCCGCGTCGGTTGGACCCGGAAAGGTCAAGGCGACGGTCGCCGCCGACCTCGACATGGATCAGACGACGTCGACCAAGGAGAGCTTCACGCCGACCGAGCTGGCGCCCGGGGCAACAGGTGTCATCCCCATGCAGGAATCGACCAAGACCGAGACCTACGGCGCCGGGGGCGGCGCCCCCGATACGCAGGGACAGCTGGGATCGGCCGACCCTGCTGCCCTGGCGGCCGCTGGCACGGCCAACGGGGGGTACTCCCTGGACGAGGCGCAGCGGGTCAACGCCGTGAACAAGGAGGTGTCCACCACCAACAAGGCGCTGGGTACCGTCAAACGGCTGTCCGTTGCTGTGATCATCGACGAATCGGCGGTCACCGAGGCACAGCTCCCAGCTCTTCAGCAGTTGGTCAACAGCGCGGCGGGTATCGACACTGCTCGGGGAGACACCGTTGCCCTGACGCGGTTGCCGTTCGACACGACCGTTCAACAGGAGCTCCAGAAGGAACTGAAGGACAAAGCACCTGCGGCTGAGGCGTCGTCCATCCTGCTCTATGCAGTGGCGGGTGGACTGGCCCTGTTGATCGCCATCGCCACCTTCATCGTCCTGCGTCGACGCAAGCGTGACCTGCGTGAGCTCGAAGCCCTGGCAGACCAGGCTGGGCAGCTGGCCATGAGCGATGGCGCCATCGACATCACCTCGGCGGTTCCCGTGGTGGGTGGGCGGATCGCCGGTAGCGGCACGAGCAGCTCCTCCAGCGGTGCGATCGTCCTCGAGCGTCCGCAGGATCGGCGTGAGGTCCTCGGCGATCTCATCGACAACCAACCCGACGAAGTCGCTCAGTTGCTGCGGGGCTGGCTCGCTGATCGCCGGACGACTGGGAGATGAGCGCCACCATGACACCCGAGCAGTCAGTGGCCGAGATGTCCGGCGCCCGCAAGGCGGCCGTCCTGCTCCTGAGTCTGGACGGCGACAAGGCCGTGGAGATGCTTCGCCGGCTGCCCGAGGGCGATGCCAACGCCATCATCACCGAGATCGCGGCGATCGACAGCGTCGACGCCACGGTGGTCGACGGCGTGATCGCGGACTTTGCTGCCACGGCTGATGGCAACAGGGGGCTGACCGCTGGTGGCGCCGAGGTCGCCAGTCGCCTGTTGGCAGCGACCGTTGGCTCGGAGCGCATGGACGAGTTGGTCGAGCGCAAGCCGTCAGTTGTGGGCCGGCGTCCCTTTGAGTTCCTCTTCGCTCTGGATCCTCGGCTCAGCGCGTCGTTCCTCCGCGACGAGAACGCTCGAACGATCGCCCTGGTGCTCTCCAACCTGCCGGCCGACCTGGCCGCCGGCTTGTTGAGAGAGTTCCCTGCAGACTTCCGCACCGATGTCGCAGTTCGTATCGCCGTGCTGGACAAGACGTCGCCGGAGGTCATCGGACTCATCGAGGAACACCTGGCCGCGCGATTCTCGACGATCTCGATCGATGACCAACGCGACGTCGGTGGTGTGCCGACGCTCGTCGACCTGTTGACCCGAGCGGATGGCGATACAGAGAAGGCTGTGGTGGATGGCCTGCGCGAGGTCGACGCCGAACTGGCGGACCGTGTGCGGGCTGCCATGTTCAGCTTCGACGACCTGGTGTCTCTCGGGGATCGAGACGTGCAGCAGATACTGCGAAACGTCGACTCGAAGGACCTGGCCATTGCCCTCAAGGGCGCAGCCGCTTCGGTTCAGCAGAAGATTCTCGGCAACTTGTCCTCCAGGGCGGCGGACACACTTCGCGAGGAGGTCGAGCTGCTCGGCCGCGTGAGGTTGTCGGCAGTCGACGACGCCCGGGCGAGCATCCTGCGGGTCGTTCGCGAGATGGAGGAGCAGGGCACCCTGGTTCTGGAACGGGCTGGCGATGACTTCGTTGACTGATCCGTTCCCGTCCATCGACGATCTCGAAGCGCCCTTGGTTCCGGGCGCCGACACCGAGTTGGTGGCCCTGCGGCGCCGCGGTTTCGAGGAAGGTCGCGCCGCTGGCTTCGAGGCCGGTCGATTCGAGGGGCTCGCACGTGGCGCGGTCGAGGGACGCGCCGAAGTAGCGGCCCGGGTCGATGCAGTGCTCGCCGAACTGTCACGGGCGTTGGATGGTGCGGACCAGTCCCACACCCGCCTGAGTGCCGAGATCCTGGACTTGGCGCTCGCCATAGCGGCAGCCGTGCTGCAGCGTGAGGTCGTCTCATCATCGAATCCGGGTCGTGAGTCGCTGCTTCGGGCCATGACCCTGGTCCCGGATCGCACGGCGATCGTCGCACACCTCCACCCCGATGACTACGGGTTGCTCGGTGATGTCGGCGACCTCGCTCCCGGTCGGGAGATCACCCTGGTGCCCGACCCGTCGATCGGCCGCGGTGAATGCGTCGTCGACGCCGGAGCCGGTCGCGTCGACGCCAGGTTCGCTCCGGCGCTCGAGCGGGTGCGTGCCGCGCTCGAGACATCGGAACCCGCTCTCCTGGACGGTTTGTCGTGATCGCCGTCGACAGTGCGCCGTTGGTCACCCCGGAACGGCTTCGGGGAGCGCTCGCCGCCGCTGAGCCAACCTGCTACGGCCGGGTGGTTCGGGTCGTCGGGCTCACGTTCGAGATCGAGGGACTGGACGCCGGACTGGGAGACATCGTTCGTCTCGGCGAGGGCGTGGGCATCCCCGGCGAGATTGTCGCCCTCGGAGATCGCGGTCCCATCGGCATGCCGTTGGGCGAGCTCCGAGGTCTGCGGATCGGCGACCCCGCTCGGCTCGATCGCGCCCATCGGGGCATCCCGATCGGCGACGGGCTCCTCGGCCGCGTCATCGACGGCCTCGGTCGACCGCTCGACGATGGCCCACCGCTCGACGAGCTGGAACACGTCGATATCGACGGCGAAGCACCACACCCCCTCCGCCGAGAACTGGTTCGCCAGCCCGTGCACCTGGGCGTCCGGGTACTCGACACCCTGACCACCGTGGGTCGAGGGCAGCGAATCGGGATCTTCGCCGGGTCGGGCGTCGGCAAGTCGACCCTGCTGTCCATGATCGTTCGGAACACCGATGCCGATGTTTCTGTGCTCGCCCTGATCGGTGAACGTGGTCGTGAGGTCCGGGAGTTCGTGGAGAATGACCTCGGTCCGGAGGGCCTGGCCAAGACCGTGGTGGTGGTGGCGACCTCGGACGCTCCGGCTCTGGTCCGCACCCGGGCTGCCTTTGCGGCGACTCGCATCGCCGAGTCGTTCCGAGATCGTGGACTGCACGTGAACCTCATGATGGACAGCCTCACGAGGTTCTCCATGGCTCAGCGCGAGATCGGACTGTCGTCCGGCGAAGCGCCGGCCACTCGGGGCTACCCGCCGTCGGTCTTCGCTCTGATGCCGAAGTTGCTCGAGCGTGCCGGTGCCGCTGAGCACGGAAGCATCACGGGCTTCTACACCGTGTTGGTCGAAGGCGACGACATGAACGACCCCATCGGAGACACGGCTCGTTCCATTCTGGACGGTCACATCACGCTCTCTCGGGAGTTGGCAACCGCCGGACACTTCCCCACGGTCGACGTGCTCGAGAGTGTGTCGAGGGTGGCGCGATCGGTGACCACGACCGAGCAACAGGGGCTGGCGATACGGGCCCGTGAGTTGTTGGCGGCCTATCGCGGTTCGCGTGACCTGATCGAGATTGGTGCGTATCGGTCCGGGTCGAATCCGCTGACCGATGAGGCGATCGCCTTGAAGGGCGGAATTGACCACTTCTGCCGCCAGGCGGTGGAGGAGGACTCGCCGGTCGGATCCGACTGGCAGGGGCTCAGCGCTGCGCTGAGTCCCGCGTGGAACGGCGCAGGTCCCGCATGAAGAAGTACCGCTTCAGCCTGAACTCCGTCATGAAGTTCCGCAAGATGGAGGAGGAACGCGCCCGTTCGTTCCTGCTCGATTCGCAGGCTGAGGTGGATCGTGCGACGGCGGAGCTCGACACCCGTCTCGCCGCGATCGGATCGGCCCGACCCCACCCCGGCCGGTCGCTGGGTCTGGAGTTCGCCGGCGAGCGCGAACAGTTGGAGCGTCATGCGGTTGCGGTCACTGCGGCTCGGTCTGCTGAAGCCAACGCGTTGGCGCTCATGCGAACGGCCCGCGCCGAGTGGGAGGAAGCGGCGCAGCGCGTGCGTGCGTTGGAGAAGCTCGACGATCGCCACCACGCGACCTGGAGTCTGGAAGCGACTCGTCGGGCTCAGGCTGCGACTGACGAGGTCGCTCAGAGCCTTCGACGTTGGGGGGTCGACTCGTGAGCCTCGCCCCGCCGATCCCGCCGCCGTTGACTCGGATCGCCGCAGTCGAGAGCCGGTTCGCGGCTGCTCCGCTCAGTGCTGTTCGGAGTGCTGCGCTGGGTTCGACCGTCACGTCACCGGCAAGCGGGTTCGGGGGTGAGACCTTCGGCACGCTGCTCGACGCGCTGACCGGCAACGAAGCGAACGGCTCCCTCGACTCGGACTCAGTGGCCAGATCGGTCACGGCGACGCTCGGCCGGCAGTCCTCGATGGGGGGAACGGCGACGCCGGGTTCCGGCGCTACCGGTACGGACTTGATCGCCGCCGCCTCGGAGTATCTGGGCGTGCCGTACCGATGGGGGGGAACGAACCCGGAGTCGGGCCTGGACTGCTCGGGTCTGGTGCAGCGTGCCTGCGCCGACATCGGCATCAGCGTTCCTCGCGTCAGCCGGGATCAGGCTCGTGTCGGAACCGAGATCCCATCGCTCGATCAAGCTCGCCCTGGTGACCTGATCGCCTTCGGACGACCCACGGTGGATCACATCGCCATCTACGTGGGTGATGGAAAGATCCTGCACGCCCCTCGGACGGGCGACGTGGTGCGGATCACCCCGATCAGGCGGGACGACATCGCGTCGATTCGTCGGGTGACCGACGGGTCGGTCGCACCCGGTTTGGTCGGAGCCGGTTCCGTCGCTGGAGTGCGCGAGCTAAGCGGGTACCCGCCGGCCGGGTCGTCGGGCACCGGTCTGTCGATCTCGTCGTCGAGCGGCGTCGGACTCCGGGAGTCCGTGCCGTACCGTGCGGAGTTCACCGCGGCGGCCCAGAAGTACGGCCTCGACCCGGCACTCTTGGCCGCAGTTGCCAAGGTCGAGTCGGGATTCAATCCGAACGCGGTCAGCCGAGCGGGGGCGACCGGACTCATGCAGTTCATGCCGGCGACGGCGGCCGGCATGGGTATCAATCCATCGGATCCGAGCCAAGCCATCGACGGAGCCGGTCGGTACCTGTCGACGCAACTGGCCCGCTTCGGGAGCCTCGACCTGGCGTTGGCGGCCTACAACGCCGGCCCTCGTGCGGTGGAGCGAGCCGGTGGGATTCCGCCGTATCCCGAGACCCAGAACTACGTGAGGAAGGTCCGTGGTGCCATGAACCAGGTCAGATCATGATGTCCGCCAGCGCGGTGATGTCCGCCGTTGTCACGAGTGAGTCCGGCGGGCCGACGCCAGCAGCCGACTCGACGAACGGAGATCAGTTTCGCGCCGTCGCCGATGCCCTCGGATCGGGAGATGGATCGGATGCGCCAGAGGCAACCGACGGCGACGTCGGTAGCGGCCGCCTCGACGAGCTGTCGTCGAACGGCTCCGATGGGCCTGCTGACGTGTTGTCCGACGCCTCGTCGTCTGCCCTGGTGATCGCCGCAGCGGTCGCCCGAACCGCCGTCCAGACCGCTGGGACCACGCCGCCGGTGGCGGATCCCGCCACCGCCTCGGGCGAGGCTGCCGCCGGCTCAGACGTGATCGTCATTTCCGCGGTCGTAGCCAGCGCATCATCTGATCCTGCGGCAACGAGCGGGGGGAGCGCCCTGGCCGGAGACGCCGTTCCGGCAGCCCCGGCAGCTCCGGCGACCGCGACGGCAGCCCCGGCAGCGCCGACGCCAACTGCGACGCATTCGGGCCCTCCACTCGATTCGGACGGCTCGGCCAGCAGTGCGAACTCCGGAGACGGTGCCCAGGAGTTCCAAGCGCCGGCATCCTCGGCGACACCCACTGGTCAGGATGGCGATCCAACCACGGAGCAGCGAGGCCCTCGGTCCATGGTTCACTCCGGTCTCCAGGAGGCCGATGTGCCAGCTCCCGTCCCGGCGACCGGGGACCAGGTGCCCGTTGCGGTCACGAACGCGGTACCGGTGGGTCAATCCCGTGCCGGTTCGCCCACCGGTACTGAAGCGGCTGTGGCCTCAACGGTGCGACCACCCGTTAACGACGACCCGAACATCGCCCGGCTGACCGGCATCGCCCGGTCAGTCGTTCGCGGCGGTGGAAGTCATGCGGTCTCGATCACCCTGACACCAGGCGACCTGGGTTCGGTCCGGGTGGAGGTCAGCACCGGCGCGGACGGTCGGGTCAGCGTTCATCTTGCCGCTGAACAGGCCGCAGGAGCCCACGCCTTGCGGAACGCCACCTCTGCGCTGCGAACGAGCCTCGAAGCGGACGGCCTCGTGTTGGATCAGGTGTCGGTGGGCTCGGGCGATGTGGGGCAACAGGCCGCCGAGCCTGGACGCCAACGGATCTTCGACCACGACCACCAGGACGGTCAGGGAGTCAGGCCCACGTTCGGATCGGCCGCGCCGAATCCGACATCAGCGACCTCGCAACCGACCGGCCGTCGATCATCCGGTCTCGACCTCGATCTCTAAGGAGCAACATGTCATCTGCTGTCTCACCTACCGCCGCCGGGAACGCCTCGGCGTTCGGCTCCGCTGCGCCCTCCACCACGAGGTCTGACAACAGTCTGGGCAAGGACACGTTCTTGAAGCTGCTCGTCGCCCAGCTCAAGTATCAGGATCCGCTGAAGCCAGCCGATCCGCAGTCGTTCCTCTCCCAGACGGCCCAGTTCAGCTCGGTCGAGAAGCTCGAGGAACTGAGCAAACAGATGGCGGCGAGCGCCCGGACTGCTTCGGTCACCACCGCCGCGGGACTGCTTGGGCGGACGGTCACGTTCGCCCTGCCCGATGGCACGTCCGCCACCGGGGTTGTGTCGAGCGCCTCGCCCACCGCCGACGGAGTCCGACTCAAGGTCGGCAACCGCGAGACCACGCTCGATCAGGTCACCGACATCCGGCTGAGCTGAGACCAGCCAGCCCCACCAGCCGAACCAACCAGCCAGCCGAACCAACCAGCCAGCCGAACCAACCCGTACGAACCACTACGAATGATCGCCCGAAGGGTCGATCCAGCCACAGGAGGCTCACCCCAATGCTCCGTTCCATGTTTGCCGCCATCTCCGGCCTTCGAAACCACCAGACGATGATGGACGTCGTCGGTAACAACATCGCCAACATCAACACGACCGGCTTCAAGGGGTCGAACACCGTCTTCAGCGAGGTGCTGAGCCAGACGATCCGAGGCGCCGGCGCCGCCAGCAGCTCGGGCGGCGGCTCCAATCCCACGCAGATCGGTCTGGGATCACGTGTCTCGGCCATCACCTCGAGCTTCAGTCAGGGTGCCCTGCAGCGGACCAATCGGTCCACGGACTTCGCCATCCAGGGCGACGGCTTCTTTGCCATCGACCAGGGCGGAGATCGTCTCTACACCCGAGCCGGTTCGTTCTCGGTCGACGCGTTGGGCCGTCTCGTGACCCAGGATGGTGGCCTGGTCCAGGGGTGGGCGTCACAAGGCGGCACCGTGGCCACGACAGGCCCCGTGGGCCCCATCGTGGTGCCGGTGGGCGACCTCATCCCACCGGTCCGAACCGCCAACGTGCGCGTCGGGGGCAACCTGCCGTCGGATGCCGCGGTGGGTACGGTCGTGGTCTCGGCCGCGGACGTGTTCGATGGTCAGGGCAGTGCTCGAAACCTGCGGTTCGAGTTCACCAAGACCGGCGTCGACCAGTGGGGTGTTGTCGCTCGCTTCGTCGATTCTGCCGGAGTCCTGCAGCCCACACCCCCGGCCGCCGGGCAGGCCCTCGGGGGCGGGGCCTTGACGTTCGACTCCGCCGGCCGGCTCACGAGCGGTGCCGCGGTGACGGTTCCTGCGGGCTTCCTCCCGGGCTTCGCCACCCAGGCGATCAGCCTGGACCTCGGTTCGGCGACGGAACCGAACAGCCTCAGCCAGTTCGGCAAGCTCACCTCGGTGGCCGTTCTCGACCAGGACGGCCAAGGGGCGGGATCGCTCCAGGGTTTCAGCGTCAGCCAGGACGGATTGCTGGTGGGCTCCTACACCAATGGCCGGAGCCGGCCGATCGGGCAGATCGCCCTGACCACCTTCGCCAACCCGGAGGGCATGGAGAAGGCGGGCGGCTCAACGAACTACCGCGCCACCGTCAACTCCGGTCTGCCTCAGGTGGGCGTCGCCGGTTCCGGTGGTCGTGGCTTCATCGCCGGGGGCGCGCTGGAGATGTCGAACGTCGATCTTGCCCAGGAGTTCACCAATCTGATCGTGGCCCAGCGTGGCTTCCAGGCGAACTCCCGTGTCGTGACGACCTCGGATGAGATGTTGCAGGAAGTGGTGAATCTGAAGCGATGAGTTGACAAGCAGGCCACCGCTGGCGCGCTGGCGGTGACGTCGGGCTGATGTCTGCGGACATCAGCCCGACGACTTCGATTTCGGCATCGTTCGCGGCGGAGCCTGGGCGACGTCAGCGGCCGCTGCTCGGTCGTCCGATGGGCCGATTGACCCATTGGCCGATTCAAGCCTCAGATCGTCCGGCCGAACGGCCGATGAACCGTTGTCAGCACGGACGCTGACTGGTCGGGATCGACAGGTCCTGACTCAGAGCCGCTGGGAGCTTCCCAGCCGGACCATCGGAACGGACGCCATGATCCTGCTGCGACGACTGAACGGAACAGACATCGGCGTAAACGCCGACCTGATCGAGCGGGTGGAGTCGACTCCGGACACGGTGCTGACGCTGATCGACGGTACGAAGTACATCGTCGGGGAGTCTGCCGAAGAGGTGGTGGCCCGGATCATCGAGTTCCGCGCCCGGATCCTTGCCGCGGCCGAGCAGTTCAGTGAGGTCGTCGGTGATCCGAACTCGAGCCGCAGCATCCCGCTCCGGTTGGTTGGCAGCGACGTAGCCGTGCCGGCGCTCGAGGAACAACCCGAACCGCTGCGCGTGAGCACGCCCGGCGGTCACGTCCAGCGCGACACCGTCGCCGCTGCCGCCTCCGACACCCAGGAGCGCTGACCGTGGATCCAGCAAGCCTGATCGGCCTGGTACTGGTGCTCGTCGGCGTCTTCGTCGGCGCCATGATGAAGCACGTCGACCCGATCTCGTTGTTCACGGTCCCGGCGGCGTTCCTCGTCGTGATCGTGGCGTCGATCGGCGCCGCGATGATGTCGAACACCATGAGCGACTCCAAGCAGTTGTTGACCTTCATCATGAAGGCGATGAAGGGGAACAAGGAGCCCGACACGGCCGGCACCATCGACCAGGTGGTGTCGTTCGCCGAGCGGGCCCGCCGGGAAGGGCTCCTGGCGCTGGAAGAGGACCTCGACAAGATCGAGGACCCCTTCTTCAAGCGTGGACTCCAACTGGCCATCGACGGCGGTGACCCCGATGCGGTGAGCGAGGTCATGGAATCCGAGATCAAGGCCATGCAGGATCGGCACAAGGTGGGCGCCAAGTTCATGATGTCCATCGGCATCTTCAGCCCGACCTTCGGCATCATCGGAGCGGTGTTCGGTCTGATCGCCACCATGGCCAACCTGGACGATCCGTCCAAGCTCGGTCAGGGCATCGCTGCAGCGTTCGTGGCCACCTTCTGGGGTGTGTTCATGGCCAACGGCCTCTTCCTCCCGTGGTCGAACAAGCTCACCGCCATGTCGGCCAAGGAGGTCGCCTACAAACGGCTCATTGTCGAAGGCGTTCTGGCCATCCAGGGTGGGGCGAACCCCCGAATGCTGGACGACATGCTCCGCGCCACGCTTCCGCCGAAGCTGCGGACCAGTGCCGAGGAGCGCAAGAGTGCGTAAGAAGAAGCATCACCACGAGGAACACGAGGAGCATCAGAACCACGAGGCGTGGGTCATCCCCTACGCGGACATGCTCACGTTGCTCATGGCCATGTTCCTGGTCCTGTGGGCCATCGGCCAGGTCGACGTGTCCAAGGCCAAGGCGGTTTCGGCCGGCTTCGCTGATGAGTTCGGACTGTCGACCTCGGCTGGCAAGGGTGCTGGCGGGGTGGGCGTGTTGGACGGCGCTGCGGCCCCGGACAGCCCGGACTTCATCGGCAAGAGCTCCAAGTTGGACAAGACACTCGCCATCGCCGCCCAGGAGAAGCGCACTGCTGCGCAGGAGGTCGAACAAGGCGAGCTGGCTGCTGCCGAGGAGCAGATCCTGGAGGCAGCCAGGAGCGCTGGACTCGAGTCCTCGCTGAAGTTCCGGATGGAAGGGCGTGGGCTGATCGTGTCGATCGTGGCCGAGGGCGTGCTGTTCGATGCCGGTTCCGCGATCATCCGGCCGGCCGGCCGGGTGGTGCTCGACGACATCGCCTCGTCCCTGGCCAAGCTGCCCAACCAGCTCTCGATCGAGGGCCATACAGATGACGTGCCCATCGGCACGGCTCAGTTCCCCTCCAACTGGGAGCTCAGCACCGCTCGAGCATCCATCGTGCTGCGCTACCTGGCCGAACGTCACGCCATGGACCTGACCCGAATGAGTGCGGCGGGATATGCCGACCAGCGTCCGGTGGCGACCAACGCCACCGGGGCCGGTCGTGGTCAGAACCGGCGGGTGGACATTGCGATCCTCGCCGAGAATCCCGTGCTCGTCACCGATGAACCGGCAGGAAGCCCACGTGCAGCCGACGAGGCTGCTGACAGCGGAGGAAAGAAATGAGCGACGACACCGGCGAGGCAGCCGAGGAACAGGGCAAGAAGGGCAAGAAGGGCAAGAAGGGCGGCGGGAGGTCGAACCTGATCCCCGCGGTCGTCCTGGCCCTCGGACTCGCCGCCGGCGGCTACTTCATGGGTGGCTCGGGCGGTGGTGACGCCTCGGCGTCCGACGAGCCGGTGAAGGAGGAGCTCGTCCCCGGAGGCGTGGCGACCATGGATCCGTTGTCGGTGAACCTCGCCGACGGCCATTTCCTGAAGGTCGGGATCGCACTCGAGCTCGTCGAAGGGGTGGAGGTCGGCGAGTTCATGAAGGGCGAGATCTCGAAGGCCAAGGATCTCCTCATCGACCGGATGGGCGGGCTGCCCATGGAACAGCTGACCTCCCCGGACGGCCGGAAGGCCATCAAGGAGGACTTGGCCAAGGCCGCGAAGAAGCTCTTCAAGGACGAGGTCATCGACATCTACTTCACAGATTTCGTCATGCAATAGTCCGCATCCCGGTGCTCGGGAAATGGTCCGAATGACTCATGGCCGCCGGCCTGCGGCCGATGGAGGCACGTGACGTCCGTGACCGCACCCGAGGTGAACGACGAGGCTCGAGTCGTCGACTTCCGGCGTCCCGCGCCGCTCGGCCTCGAACAGACCCGCGCCGTCCGGACCGTTCACGACCATCTGGTCGAGTACCTGTCACCCCTGCTGACCACCCGCTTGCGGACGCCCCTGCGTTTGTCGATCGTCGAGCTGGAGATGGTGGCGGCCGAGGAGCTCGAGCAGCGGGCGGGGACTCCGTCCCTGCTGGTCCTGATCGATCTGGTCCCGCTTCCGACCCCCATTCTGCTCCGCATGGACATGTCGTTCTGCCTGGTGGCGCTCGACCTGATGCTCGGTGGACCCGGAATCGCCACGGCCAAGGATCAGCTCCCGACCCCGGTCGAGCTCCAGATCCTGCACCGGTTGCTCGATCACTGCATGCCGGCGACCGATCAGGCGTGGGCGGAGTTGCTCCAGGTCCGGTCGCGCATCTCGACCATCTCGGTCGACACCGAACTGCTGGCCACGCTGCCGCTGGGCGATCCGTTCCTTCGGGTCGACATATCTGCCGACATCGGTGATCGTCGTCACGCCCTCGACATCTGGATGCCGAACGGCCTGCTCACCAGCGCGCTGCGGGCCTTCGAGCCCACGGTCACGGCCTCGGCCCCGACGCGGGCCAGTGCGCTGAGCCGCGCCACGCTTGCCCGCGTGTTGACCGCTGTCCCGGTGACGGCCACCGTGAACTTTGCGCCCGTTCGCATGACGTCGGCCGCAATCCTGTCGCTGCAGCTCGATCAGATGATTCCCCTGGGCTCAGTCGAGACCCCGCTCTCGCTGGAGATCGGCACGACTCGGATCGCCCAGGTCCGTCCGGCCCGTGACGGTCAGCGCACGGCGTGCCAGGTCATCTCCGTCACCCAGTCACCGGCGCCCAACGCCGCCAAGCGATTCCCGCAACGAGGAGCATCGTGAGCACTGTCCTCACCGAGAACCCGTCGATCGACGCGCTGTTGGAGCTGGTGGATCGACTCGCCGCCGACCTTGCTGGCTCGTCGTTCCAGGCCGGTCCGGCCGGCCTTCAAGACTCCGTGGACGACCTGGTGGTGGCTGACGAGATCGTCGGCTGCTCCCTGGAACTGGAGTCTGGTGCCGTGATCGCCGTCATGGCGAGCGTGCCGGGTCTGGAGCAGTTGGCGGGGACCGCGGAGCTGTTGTCGGCCGCCGACGCGTTGGTGCTGCGCCTGACCGCCGTCGTGCATGAGAGCGGGCATGCAGTGGTGTCTGCGTCGCCCATCACCAGCCTGGTCGAGGTTCCGGGTGGCATGACGCCGGTGGATGGACTCCGAGCGCTCGCGGGAGCCGGCATCTTCGACACCGAGACCCCGGTCGCATCGGTGGGGGTGTGCGGCTCCATCGTCGAACCCTCGCCCGCTGCGCCCCAGGTGCGCTCTCCGGGCATTGCTTCGGGCACCTCCCGGAACATCCATCTGCTGGCCGACGTGACCCTGGCGGTCACCGCACAGCTCGGGAGCACGACCATGACCATGGGGGGTCTGCTCGACCTGCAGCCCGGTGGGGTCATCGAGCTTGATCGGGAGGCGGGGTCACCCATCGACCTCCTGGTCAACGGAACGTTGATCGCCCGTGGTGAGGTCGTGGTCAGCGATGGCCGCTACGCCGTCCGAGTCACCGAGGTCGTGGCGGAGGACGAGCAGCGATGAACAGCTCTTCCACTCTGGTCCTGATGTTGCGGATGGGCGTGTCGTTGGCCATCATCCTCGGGCTCATCTGGGCTGCGTCGCGCTTCGTCCGGCGGCGAGGCAGCATATTGGGCAAGTCGTCGACCGACGTGGAAGTGGTTGCCAAGCGGTCCACGGGTCGCCGATCCAGCCTGCTCGTGGTCAAGGTGGCGGGGCGAACGCTGTTGGTCGGAGCAACCGACACCCAGGTCAGCCTGGTGGCGGACGTCACCGATCTCCCGGCCGAGCAGCTCGAGCCGGCTGGCCTGCCGTCGTTGGTCCAGCCGTCGTTGGCCCCGGCGTCGCTGCTTCCCGAGCCGGTACTCGTGCTCCCCACGTCGGGCCCGGCGCCTGGCCCGGTTGCGCTGGATGGCGGACGATCAGTGGACCTTCGCCAAACGAAGCGGCCAGTTGTGGCGTCGCGGGGCACGGGGAACCAACTGCTCGACTCGATCCGCGACCTCACCGTCCGGCGAACCTGAGCCGACGACACCATGCGATCCAACGGACGGAGGTTCTGGCGGTGGGCGCTGCTCGGCGCGCTGCTGGGTCCTGTGCTGTGGTTCGTGTTGGCCGGCGCCACCTCGGCTGGAGCCCAGGTGGTGCCCGCCCCGCCGCCATCACCGTTGAGCGCACCGACCACGACCATCCCGGGTGACGGCAGGGTGTCGCTCGATCTCGATCTCGGGTCGCTGGGCGAAGACGGCCTGACGCCCGGCGAGAAGCCTTCCAAGAGCATCGTCATCCTCGTCGGACTGACCGTCTTGGCCATTGCCCCGTCGTTGGTTGTCCTGATGACCAGCTTCACACGGATGGTGGTGGTCCTGGGCCTGGCCCGCAACGCGATCGGCATGCAGACCGTTCCGCCGAACCAGGTGTTGACCGGCCTGGCAATCTTCCTCTCGTTGTTCGTGATGGCCCCGACGCTGAAGCAGATCAACGACACCGCATGGCAGCCGTATCAGAGGGGTGAGATCACCCAGAGCCAGGCGCTCTCGGCTGCGGAGAAGCCCATCAAGACCTGGATGCTGAAGAACACCCGGACCGATGAGCTGGGGCTCATGCTGGACCTCTCGAAGTCCGAACGGCCCGAGACGCCGGAACAGACGTCTCTGATGGTTCTGATCCCGGCGTTCGTGCTGTCGGAGCTCAAGACGGCGTTCATCATCGGCGTGATGATCCTGTTGCCGTTCCTGGTGATCGACCTCGTTGTCAGCTCGGGACTGATGTCGCTCGGGATGATGATGCTGCCACCGGTCTTCGTCTCGCTGCCGTTCAAGTTGTTGTTGTTCGTGATGGTGGACGGGTGGTCGATGATCGCCCGGGCGCTCGTCGCCAACTACCACTAGCTCCGACCGGAGTGGCTCCTGCGCGCCCGGAGGCGAGCCGGCTCCATCAAGCCTCCGGACCCAGCGATCACCCCACCACCCCACACGACACCACCTCAGAAAACGCCACACCGCCAGCTCATCGAACACCCGATGAGCGACTCGTAGAAGGAGACCGCCGTGAAGGACACCGATGTCATCCAGATCGGAACCGACGCGCTGGTGCTCGCCGCCAAGCTCGGTGCGCCGGTTCTGCTCACCGCGCTGTTCGTGGGCCTGTTCATCGGCATGTTGCAGTCGGCGACCCAGCTCCAGGAGCCGACGATCACCTTCGTGCCGAAGTTCATCGCAGTCGGAGGCGTGCTGTTGCTCACGGGTAACTGGATGCTCAGCACGCTCGTGACCTACACCCACGAGCTCTTCAACTCGTTGCCCAACATGATCGGGTGATCCGGTGAACGTTTCGCTCGACCCGCGCCTGTTCGTGGCGTTTCTCCTGGCCACCACCAGGTGCGCGGCATGGTTGACCGTGAGCCCGCCCTTCCAGGGTGCTGTGCCAGGCAAGGTGCGCGCAGGGCTGGCCTTGGCGTTGGGTCTGATCGCCACGCCGTCATTGGCCAAGCACCCGGACCTGCCGGTCGGAGACACCGGGGCGTTGCTCGGATCGCTGGTCTACCAGGCGGCAATCGGGCTGGCGCTCGGAGTCCTGGTCAACATCTTGTTCCAGGCGGTGATGGCGGCGGGATCGGCCATCGACAACTTCGCAGGGCTGACCTCGGCGGCCATCTACGACCCGACCACGAAGGCAGCGGCCGCTCCCATGGGTCGGCTGTACCAGATCCTCGGACTGCTGGTGTTGTTCGCCACCGGAGGGCACCTCCTGTTGATCGGCGGGTTGATCCGGACCTTCGACGCAGCCCCGATCGGGGGATTCCGGTTCGATCGGATGGCCGAACTGGTCACCCGCGATGTCGGCCAGTTCCTGCTGGCCACCCTGCAGATCGCCGCGCCGCTCCTGGGGGCGCTCTTCGTGACCGAACTGCTCCTCGGTCTGGCCAGCCGAGCAGCGCCGCAGCTCAACATCCTGGTGGTCGGCTTCAGCGTCAAGGGCATCGTCATGATCATGCTGGCGGCGGCTGCATTCCCCCTCGTCGTCTACGCCGTCCCCCAACTGACTGCCAACGCCCTCGACGCCATGTGGGCGCTGGTGCGTTGATGCCCGGGGAGCACTGAGATGGCGGGCAAGAAGGATGACAAGACCGAGGCGCCGACACAGAAGCGCAAAAAGGACGCCAGACGCGACGGCCAGGTCACCCGTTCCCAGGACCTGGTCGCCTGGATCTCCCTGCTGCTGGCCACCCTCTTCATGCCGGGGCTCTTCAGAAACGTGACCGCCGCGAGCCGGCAGATGTTCATGGCCGCAACAGCCATGGCGGAGCATCCCGACGGCCAACGACTTCCCGCGGCGTTCGGCGACACGTTCGTGTCGTTCATGACCGCCGTCCTCCCGGCCATGCTCGGGTTCGCCGTGGTGGCCATCATCGCCAACCTGGCCCAGGTGGGGTTCCTCTTCACCGGCAAGCCGCTGCAACCCAAGTTCTCCAAGCTCAACCCGCTGTCGGGCCTGAAGCAGATGTTCTCGATCAAGGGGCTGTGGCAGGGGTTCGCGGCGACCGCGCGCATCACCGTGATCGTGGTGGTGGTATGGGTGATGCTCCGTGGAATCATCGAGCTCCTCATCGGGACGCCCCAACGGTCCACCTCCGATGCGATCAGGGACATCGCCGAGATCTCCTTGAAGGTGGTCCAGACCGTGGCGGCCGTCTGCCTCCTGCTCGGCCTGGCCGACTATGCCTTCAACCGTCGAACGCTCCGGAAGGAACTGAAGATGTCCAAGCAGGATGTGCGACAAGAGCACAAGGACTCCGAGGGTGATCCCTACATTCGTTCCCAGATGCGGTCCAATCGCCTCGCCATGTCGCGCAACCGGATGATCGGCGACCTCACGAACGCAGATGTCATCATCACCAACCCGACCCACTTTGCCGTGGCGCTCGCCTACGACCGTGAACGCGGAGCGCCCCGCGTGGTGGCGCGCGGAGCGGACGCACTTGCTGCCCGGATTCGAGCTGAGGGCAGGCGTCACGGAGTTCCCTGTGTCGAGTCGCAGTTGCTGGCCAGGACCTTGTTCCGCCTGTGCCGGCCGGGCGAGGAGATCCCGGCCGAGCTCTACCAGGCCGTGGCCACCGTCCTGGCGTTCGTGCACCGACTCGGTGAAGCTCACAAGTCCTACGGCGGAGCGGTCGGCCTGGAAGTGGCCGACTCCTGGACGCCGCGAACCGGTGATCTGGAGCGGGTCCCGCCGCGACGACGTCAAACGCTCGAACGTCGGGCGTCGGCAGCCGGTATGGGCCAAACGACTCATACGCCAGAGCTCACGGCCGATGGAGTGCGATGAGAGGGCGACAGCTCGGCAAAACGGTCTTCCCGTTGGCGGTGGTCGGGATCGTCGCGATGATGGTCATCCCGATGCCCACCGCCCTCCTGGACGTGCTGCTCGCCCTCAACATCGGCTTCGCCGTCCTGTTGCTCCTGGCGGCGTTGAACGCGCGGCGAGCGCTCGACCTCGCTGCGTTCCCGTCCTTGCTCCTGATCGCCACCTTGTTCAGGTTGGGATTGAACCTCAGCTCTTCTCGTCTGATTCTCTCCGAGGGAAGCGCCGGCAAGGTCATCGAGGCCTTCGGGACCTTCGTCGTCGGCGGTTCCCTCGTGGTCGGTCTCGTGATTTTCCTGATCCTCGTGATCATCCAGTTCGTGGTGATCACCCAAGGCGCGACGCGGGTCGCTGAAGTTGCGGCCAGATTCACCCTCGATGCCATGCCCGGCAAGCAGATGGCCATCGATGCCGATCTGAACGCCGGCGTCATCGACGACGACGAAGCTCGCCAGCGTCGCCAAGAGATCTCGGCCGAGGCGGACTTCTACGGCGCCATGGACGGAGCATCCAAGTTCGTCAAGGGCGACGCCATCGCCGCAGTGATCATCACCATCGTCAATCTGATCGGTGGATTGCTCATCGGGGTCATCCAGCTGAAGCAACCGCTCGGTGAAGCGGTTGAGACCTACAGCCTGTTGACCGTCGGCGATGGACTGGTGAGCCAGATCCCAGCGCTCCTCGTCTCGATCTCCGCCGGTCTCATCATCACCCGGGCTGCGGGAGCGGCCGACCTGGGATCCGATGTGGCGGTCCAGTTCGCCCGCCAGCACCGTGCGCTTCGCTCCACCGGAATCGCCATGATGGGCATGGGCCTGGTGCCCGGCCTTCCCCGTGCACCGTTCCTGGTGGTCGGAGTGGTGGCCTACGTCCTGGGCCGCCGTCTGGCCAAGGCCGAGGCCGACCTGGAACTCGCCGATCAGCCCGTCGTCCAGGAGGTCGTGGTGGATCCAGATGCGCCAGCAGAGTTGTCGCGGAGCATGCGGGTCGAGCCGCTCAGCCTGGAGTTGGCCATGGATCTGGTTGATCTGGTCGATCCTGTGGCCAACGGAGACCTGCTCGATCGGGTGAAGGCGCTCCGCCGCAAGATGGCTCAGGAGTTGGGCGTGGTGATCCCCCCGGTGCGGACGCGTGACAACATCGAACTGGACCTCGGGACCTATGTCATCAAGGTCCATGGTGTCGCCGTCGCCGACGGGCAGGCTCCTGCCGGTCAGGTGCTGGTCATCACCGACGAGCTGGACCAACTGCCCGGTCTCGAGGTCCGTGAGCCGGTCTTCGGTCTTCCGGCCAAGTGGGTGCCGGTCGAGCAGCGCGGCGCGGCCGAGGCGTTGGGGGGCACCGTGGTCGACCGTTCTGCGGTGATCACGACCCATCTCGCCGAGGTCACCCGCCAGCACGCTCCGGACCTGCTGAGCCGACAGGACGTCAAGCTCCTGATCGAGCTGGTCCGGGACCACGATCCCGCAGTGGTGGACGATCTGACGTCGCAGGGGGTCGGTCTGGCCGAGGTGCAGCGTGTTCTCCAACAACTCTTGTCCGAACAGGTTCCCGTCCGGGACCTCACACGGATCCTGGAGGTGGTGAGCGAACGCGTTCGGGTCACCCGCGACACCGAACTCCTGGTGGAAGCCGTTCGTCTTGCGCTCGCCAGTTCGATCTGCGCGACCCGCGCCCCCAACGGACACCTGCCAGTGGTGACCTTCGACCCGCTGGTGGAACAGAGTCTCGTGGCCTCGGTGATGCGAGGCGACCTCGGATCTCAGCTGGCCCTGGATCCGGAGACCGCCCAGCGGCTGGCCACTGCGGTGACCCGTCGTGTTCGCGCGGCGGAGGACGACGGCCTGGAACCCGTGGTGGTGTGCGCGCCGGGTCTCCGGGTGGCACTTCGCAACTTCCTCGTGCGGCTCCTGCCGCACGTGCCGGTGATGTCATACGACGAACTGGCTGATCACGTGACCGTTGACGACCTAGGGATGGTGAGTCTTGATCCAGCAACTTCGATATGAGGGATCGCGCTTGGACGATGTCCTGGCGCAGATCCACGCCGACCACGGCGAGGAGGTGACGATCTGCTCCGCCGAGCTGATGAGGTCCGGTGGTGTCGCGGGCTTCTTCAGCCGCGAGACCTACGAGGTCACGGTGGAGCTGGTGGACCCGTTGCCCGAGGCAGCCTCGGCCAGCCCTGCTGTGGTGGAACCCCCGCCCGCCTCCCCGACGCCTTCACGCTCGCTCGCCGCGGATCTGCATGCACGGCTGCGCGCTGCGACAGCGTCCGGGCCGCTGTCCGGGCCGCTGTCCGGGCCGCCGAACGCGGAGCTCACTTCGGCCATTGCCGACGACGAGCCGCTCACTTCGTCCGCCAACGGACAACGGTTCGCCGACCTGCTCGCTGCCATGATCGAGGACCGGGTGGAACTGACTCCGAGTGACATTCCTGCGGTCGAGACCGAACCGATGCCCGAACCGGAGGCAGCGTTGCCCATCGAGGTCCCGGCG